>Ga0315905_10000259_pt1 | contig 57416 bp, 44 predicted proteins | sample LakEriMetagenome_5_FD_203522 | JGI IMG/M metagenome (GOLD analysis project Ga0315905, IMG submission 203522) | Freshwater fungal communities from buoy surface, Lake Erie, Ohio, United States - Buoy 4 MA121 | ecosystem: Environmental > Aquatic > Freshwater > Lake | place: USA: Lake Erie, Ohio...
GTAGCCGTGGAGATTGGCAGGCATTTGTAGCACGTAGCCGGCGTCCACTTTGCCGGCGTCTTTGGCGCGTGACGAAATGACGGGCTTCCATTCGGAGGCCAGGCCTTTGGAGAAGTCGTCGTCGAGCAGCGTGGCACCGAGCGCTTCCGCCGCAGCGGGAGCGGCGATGTCGTGGGGCTTTTCGTCGATGATGAAGACCGCGCCGGTGTAGGGCTGGAGCATCGGGAGCGCGTTCACTTCGCGCAGTGAGGCTTTTTGTTTCGGCACGGAGATGGCCGGGAAATAAAGCTTCGCTTTCGTTGGATCGCGGCCGAGGGCTTTCCAATCAATCTCCATCGCGGCCTGTTTCGGCTCTTTGGAGAAATTCGCCACGGCCACCAGGGTCGCGTCGTTCTTCTTCCAGACGGTCGCCTTCACTAGCGGATCGGCGCAGCGCACGGGGCATTCCTCCTCCGCCCACCAGCCGATGAATTCCGCGTCCTGCACACCGAAGTCATCCCACAGCTGCCACACGCCGGTCGGATTCCCCTGCCAGCCCAACCGTCCGGTCATGCCATGTACGAGACCGAACCAGGGATTGCCGCCGCCTTCCAGCATCTCGCCCATGAGGCCGAACGGAATGCCGCTGAGTTCCACGAGGAAATGCTCCGGCGGCGGACCGGTGTAGTGGTGACCCTCGCCGAACCAGATGCGGTCCACGAACGGGAAGGAGTCCATAAAGATGTTCGCGCAGTGCGCCCATGCGCCGCCTTCGTGAAACTCATTCCACGAGTGCAGATCAATGCGTCCGCCACGCGGGCAGTAGCGATCGAGGACCTTCCGCGCGCGGAGCATGATGGCGCGGTCGCAGGAAATGTCGTCGAGGTAAATGCCGTCGCAGCCGGCGTTCTCACACAGCCAGCGCAGGCCTTCGATGTAGTAGTTGTGCAGGCGGCTCATCGGCTGCGTGAGATAGCTCACGTCCTGCACGCCGGGCTCATACCACGCGCCCCAGTAGTTGCCGCCCAGATGTTCCTCGCCCCACGGATGCCCGCCGCCTTTGCCGGACATGAGGATCTCGTCGCCCATGCTGCGAAAGGCGAACAGCTCCGGTGCCCAGTTCGACAGCTCGCGCACGGTGTAGTAATACTTCGCCCGCATCCCGCGCTCGTGCGCCGCTTTGGCAAACGCGCCCAGCTTGTCCGCGGTGAGGAAAGGATAATTGATGTAGGGATTGAGCCAGTTGCCCTGGTGAATGTTCACGATGTTTGCGCCCGCGGCCTTCGCGCCGTCGAGATACTTCGCATAATCCTGCGGCACGCCGCCGGTGTGGTAATAACGCTCGCTCCATTGCTCCTTCGTCCGCAGCGTGTGGAAGGGAGTGATGAGCAGGTCGAAGTCGAAGTGGATGGGCTTGCCGGGTTCGAGGGTGAAGGCGCCGCTGGTGCAGAGAAGTGCCTGCCCGCCATGTCCGACACCTGCCCAACGCATTTTGCCAGTGCCTCCTGCGTTCCAGGACGGCGGGTCATTCAGCGGTCTTCTCTTGTAATGGATGTTCACGCTGGGGCGCACGTAGTTCTCTGCCTTTAATTGGAGCCTTAGCCCTGCGTTGACGGCTCCGAACCAGATGCTGTCCTGATGCTTGTTGGCCACATCCCACTCCCAATTGAATTCACCCGCAGGCGCCAGCCCGCTCTCTTGCTGAAGTCCGAGCATCAGAGGGGCTGACGCAGGAAAACAGACAAGCCCGGCCAGCCCGAATTCGACCGGAGCCTGCTTTGCTGCCGCAGCGATCTTATAGCGCACACTGCCGTCAAACTCCATTCTTCCAGTGAGAGAGACGTCAGCGTGTTGCGTCTCCCAGCCTGTTTCCCATGTGACGTATGCCGGCCTCTGAGCGGTGAATCGCAATGGCTTTACATGCCGCGTCTCGCCTCCGGCTCTCTCAGCCGGCGGGCGGAGATGGAACTGGATGGGCCCCCTGAGCATCTCCACCTGCGGCTTCTCCATCACCTTCGTCACCGCCTTGTTGAAGTAGCTGCGGATCTGCACCGGCAGGCCGTCCTCGCCGAGTTCCAGTTCGCGGCCAAGGCAGCGGATGGTGCGGCCATTGACCGTGAGTGGCTCGTAGCCCTTCACCGGCTCGTCGTCCACGGCGGTGGTGGAGTTCAGCCAGCGCAGACGGGAGAGGCTCTGAGGGTCGGCGTCGCCGTGGTCCTTGACGTCGCCTTCGACCACGATGTGCAGCACCTGAGGGTCTGTGCTCACGCCGGAGTCAGTCTCCAGTTCCATTACTACGGAGCCGCCGCGCGCATTGCCGCCGCTGAGATCAAGATGATACCAGAGCACCTGCGGCACGCCTTTGGCGACATCCACGGGCACCGTCGCCGCCTTTCCATTCCAGTCCACGCGGTGCGAGTTGAGGCAGACGAACGGTGCACCCTCCATCGTTGCCGATCCCGGTTTGATCATCTTGCCGAAAGCGATCCGCACGTTCTTCAGGTCCTTCTCCTGCGACCAGACCACGACCGGAAACACCAGCGCCTCGCCCGCCTTCGCCTTCAGGGTGCGCGACGTGCTCCCACCGCCACGCCGGGTGGAATCCAGCACCAATTGCCGCGGCAGCCGCTGCAAATAGCGCACCTCACGGGGGACTTCCGGCACCAGCATCGCCGCGCCATTTCGCCATGTGGCTGCCATCGCTGCCACCTCAGCATCCGTGGCGATCACCTCGAACGCATTCCAGCCATCGTGCGCCGTGATCGCCTCCCAGCGCACCACATCCGCCGGTGCCCGCTTTCCGGCGACAGCGGCCCCTGAGCCGTGCTGCTTGTGCCACACTTCGTCCGCCGTCTTCTGCGGCGGGAGATACTTCCCGACAGGAAAGGCCCCGCCTTCGATCTTCGCCGGAAGGAAATAGACTGCGTATTCCCCTGCCCCGCTGACCGGCTCGAAGAGGATCCTGCCCTCCACGTTCGTGATGCTCTCCACATCCACATTCGTCACCTGCTTCCCCGTCTTCAAATCATAGACCAGCACGGCCTTCTTCTCCGGCTCCTTGTCCGGCCGGCGCCATTCTATATGCGCGGCGACAGATTTTTGCGCGGCTGACTTTTCATCGACCTTTACCACCACGCGGTGCGAGCCAAGGCTGCGGTCCCAAGGTTTTTCGGCGGGGACCCACCGCTCGGACGGGGCGGCGGCCAGGGGAGCGGCCAAGAGGAGGATGAGAAAAAGTCTGCGCATGCCCAGCCTATACACGACCTGCCGCAGCCCGACCAGTCCCCAGATGCGGCCAACTGTGATGTAAAACCGAGGCAAGCATAGGTAATTTCCGTAATTTACATGATTTTTATCTTTGATTTAGCCGCCTTGAATTATAGTATCCATGGAAATTGCCCAAACACGACCATGGCAAAAATACTAGCACAAAGCGGTCACTCGCTGGATCTCCCGTTGCGTCGCGTGACGCTCGGAGAGTCCTCTGCCTGCGATATTCCGCTGGCTACCGGCCTCGGATTGTCGCCCAGACACTTTGAAATCGAGGCAACAGCGGGCGGGGCTTTCATTGTGAGGGACTTAAGTACTGCTCAGGGCGGCAGCGGGACCTTCGTCAACAATCAGCAAGTCACAGAACACCTGCTCCAGCACGGGAATGTGATCTCTGCCGGAAGTCTGCAGCTGGGATTCTGGATTATTCTGCCGCAGGAGGAAGCCCCCTCGCCTTTCTTCGCCGGGCCACGCAGCGCCCCGTCTGCACCCGTGCCCCCCGACCCAGTGGCCGCCGAACCGGCGCCCGTGATGTTCATTCCAGCACCAGTGCCCGCCCCGGCACCAGCGGCTCCTCCTGTCCAGCCGGGCCCGCCTGCTACCGCCCCGGCGGTGCCTCCGGCTCCGGTCATGGAACCGGCTGCTCTGCAGGCACCCCCGCCAGCCCCGGTTCCGCAGCCCCCCGCCGCGCCATTCCATTCTGAAGGGCCTCCAGTCGCCTGGATCAATCCCGCCGAAACCCCGGCACCCGCAGCGGCACCAGCCGCAGCTCCCGCGGGCACCACTGTCGAATCACAAGCCCCCGCACCGGCAAAGCCGCGCCGGATTCGCGCCGGAGGCCGCCGGTTCATGAGCCCGCGCGCTGTCGCGCTCGCCTCTGTCGTCCTGGTCGCCGGGCTTGGTGCCGCGGCCTATCAGCTGGATCCGGTCAAGAAGGCCACTGCCCCTCTGGTGGCTAAATTTACCGCCTGGAGCAATCCGCCGCCGCCACCACCAAAGGCAGCGCCGGGCACACCCGGTGCAGCCAAGCCGGCTGCCGGCAAAGAGGCCGCGCCTGAAATTCCTGCCGATGTGCTGCCGAGAGCAGAGCACAACGAAGTGGTCAAACAAATGCTGACCGAGCGGACCATGAGCTTGTTCCAGGCTGACCTGAAACAACTGGTGCCGTTTTACAATGCCAACGCCGCGGCCCGCAACCTGCCGCCGCTGCGCGAAATGACGGAGGCATTCCGCAAATACTATGGGGTGCTGCTCGACGGCTTCGAACGTCTCACGTGCCTGCAGGCCCGTGGAAAGGATGGGTTTGTCTTTATCCTCACCTCGTCGCAGCGGATCAATCTTGAAGCCCTCATCGGCGTGGCATCCCCGCGGCAAAAGCCATCCCCCGGAAAGCGCAGTGCCAATATTTACTCCGTTAAGACGACAGGCCGGGTGTTCGGAGTCGCGCAGTATGACCCCTTCACCATCCTGCTGGGCAACAGCTCCTGGATTGAAACCGCGCTGGGAGCCAGCAGTGGAACGGCACTCCGGGAGGCGCTCTGCATGTTCCCGGATGCAGCCATTAAAAATCCGGGCGCGCTCATCATGGTGGACCGGCTGAATAATCATGCACCTGGCTCCGCCCCGATCGCCTTCCAGACAGCTATCAGCAATCTCTTCTTCAGCGACACGGGCAAATCGTCCCTCACCCTGACCCGGAATCCGGAAGTCAAAGAGGAGGTGTTCGTCGAGCAAAGCAGCGCCGCGCTCAAGGCTCAGGCCGAAACGCTGATGCAATCCGTCAAGATTGGCCGGCAGCTTTCCTCTGCGGCGAAGCAGACGCCTTCCGCCAGCGAAGCCCCTGTGGACACCGGAGCAATCATCACGACGGCCGATGCAACGATCACCATTCCTGATGGTGATGCCATGCTCCGCGAGGCCATCGACTCCGTAGCGCGCACCTTCATGAGTCAGTCCCCCTCGGTCGAACTGATTCTAGCCGCGCAGCGTGCGGTTTTCAGCTTTAACATGGCACGGCTCCAGAAGGCTCCGGAAGCCCAGTCTGTGAATGGAGTGACCGAAGCCCTCGAACTGCTCCAGAACGGGATTGTAGTCCGGGGACGGCCCGGCGGCAGTGATTTGACCTACAAAATCGACCGGCTCGAACCGGCTCAGGCTGATGAGATCGTCCATTTGCTGGCCATCGAGGATCGCACCGGCCTCGTATTCCGTCCCAACACCGATGAACTCAGCGGGGCCATGCTGGAACTCGCCGTAAAAGCGCGCGACTACCGGAATGCGGAACTTCTGATCAGTCTTTGGGAAGCCGCCAAATTCGGCCCCAATGATGCCACGGATGCCAATATAGCCGCGCGGCGCATACTCGACTGGGCAAACAAGGAAGGCATGCGGCAGCGCATCTCAGTAGGCCTGCCCGCTTTGACTGCAGCTGAATACTCCAGCGCCGTGTCTCTGCTCAGTTTTGAAAACGGCCGTCTCTCATGGAGACCCGGCGAAGAGGGTTACCGGAAATGGCTGCGGCGCATCAACCCGGCCCCGAAAGCCGATGCCAAAAAGATCGCCGGCATTTATGGCAAGGCCCAAAAGGCGGACGCTATCCCCGGAGGCAAGGTGCGGGAACTCGCAGATTCCGTGAAATTGATCAGCAGCGGCGTTAAAGCCGGCTCAGGCTCAGGCTCAGGCCGCATGCTGTATCACACCGGCAACTTGACACACCATGAGCTGCGCGCGGCCGCACGGCATCTGCGTTTCGAGAGTGGTGCGCTCAAAGTTGTGGAGCACTAAGCGCAAGCAGTCCGCACAGCGTCCCTCACCAAATGCGGTAGAGGAGAATGTAAATCAGCACCCCGGTGACAGACACGTAAAGCCAGATGGGGAAGGTCCAGCGGGCAATCTTGCGGTGCAGTTCCACCTTCCGCTTCAGGCCGCGGCTGATTGTCATGAATGCCAGAGGCGGCACTGCCATCGCCAGCGCGATGTGACTGAACAGCATGACCAGGTAAGGGACTTTCCACGCATCAGGACCGGGAAACGGCGTATGCAGGCCCTTCATCACGGCATACTTGTGATAGAGATAGAGCACGAGGAACACACAGGAGAAGACGAACGCTGCCATCATACAAAACCGGTGCGCTGCAATGCGCCTGTTCTTAATGAATGCGATACCCGCGCACAGAAGCACGGTGGCGGCGCCGTTGAGGCAGGAATTAATGAAGGGAAGGTCGTGGCCTGTCATAAGAGCTGTTCTTACTGATCGGCAGCGGCCTCTTTGAGCAGTTCGGCAATATCGCCCCGAATATCGCGCGGGAAATACTTCCCTTCGTAGGTGGGATGGTTGGGATAATAAAGATCACCCCTGACATTTCCTTTGTGATCAATGAGCCGGAAAGCCACCGGATGATACCAGTTGTCTTCGGGGGAAAGCTTCTCCTTTGGATCCACCGTCTTTCGCCACAGCCCCAGATAGCGTTTCATGTATTCCTCAATCTCCTTTTCGGCCCCGGTGACAAACCACCAGTTGTCGCCGCCAAACCCGTGGGCCGTCACCCACTGCTGCAGCACCTGCGGTGTGTCGTGCACCGGATCCAAACTGACGGAAACCATGGCAAACCGGTTTTCGTCGCTAAACTCCTTCTGCAGCTCACGCATTTCCACCGCCAGCGCAGCACAGCCGCGCGGACAGGTGGTGTAGAGCCACCCCACGATAAACACCTTCCCCTTCAGCTCACCCAGTTGCCTTGCCTTTCCGGTGTGATCCGTCAGCGCGATGTCCTTTTCCAGCCTTCCATTCATGGCCAGCCGGTTGCTTGCCCGGTCCCGCTTCACTTTGATGTAATAGTTCCAGGCAACGATCACACTCAACGCCGCAATCACCATGATGATGATGATGGTGAGTGTTGGCTTCCTGGATGGAACTGGGGGGGCAGTCTGCGACATACGGTCTTATACGTGTAAGGACCCTCTAGCGGCGCACACAAAGTAGCAGGGCGGCCAACATGGCGGGCAAATAGAGCAGCGTGGCAAAGAACAGGCGGCGGGCGGGCGCACGGTCAGGTGATTCAAGAAACGCGGCACTCAGGTACACCAGCCATACCCCAAGCAAACCGGCTGGCAGTGCGAACAACCAGCCTGTAAACCCGGCAAGGGGCGGCCAAACAGCCAGCGGAAGCGCCAACGCGGACCAAAACAGGGCCTTTGCCGCCGTCGCCCGGCCGGTCTCATCCTCATTGCACCACATCTTGAATCCTCCCCGGATATACTCACCCCGGTACATCCAGTTGATGGCCAGAAAGTGAGGCAGCTGCCAGATGAAAAGGAGGCTGAAAAGGAACAGGGCCTCTGTCGAAAGCATCAAATCTGTCCGCAGCAACTGCCGGCTCAACTCCTTGCCTCCTGGCACCGCCACCCAGCCAATAACCGGAGGAATCGCCCCGGATACCGCCCCCACAATCGTATTCAGGGGCGACCGCCGCTTCATGGGCGTGTAAATGAACAAATAAACAAGGAGCGTTAATCCGGCCAGCGCCGCAGCTTCCGTATTCACTTTGACACCGAGATGGATGATCCCGAGCGCACTCAATACCCAGCCCAAACCAAAAGCGGCCGCAGGAGGCACCCGGCGCGCCGGCAGCGGCCGGTCAGCAGTCCGCTGCATGCGTGAGTCCGCATCCATTTCCATCAACTGATTGAAGACAGCCGCCCCAAACGCGGTCAGAGTGGTGCCCAGCAGGGTATGTATGAAGCGCCAGGGAATGTCACCCGGCGAGGGATGCAGCAGGTGATGCAGCCAGTAACCAGCCGCGGTGGTCACCACCACCAGCGCGCTGAGCCGGGCTTTGGTGAGAGTCATGAGATCCCCCCGGGAAAAGCCCGCGAAAGAATGAGCGCCCTCATCAGGCGCGGCGGAAGACTCTGCGGGGGACTCGTTCATGCGGCAGCGGTTTGGGGTAGTTTGTCGCCGGCTGCCGGGAGCTGCAACCGCTGCCGCAACAGCATCGCCAGCAGAATGCCATGCAGGATGACCGCGAGAACAAGATGCACCGGCTGTAGCGTCGCCGGCAGACCCGCTCGGATGAGCAGCACCCCCGCCGCGTATTCCACTGCGACGACAAGTCCGCACATGGCCACCAGCCAGGGCGCGGCACTGCCCGCTGCCGCACTTAGCTTAAGCCGGAAAAAGGCGACTGCGACCACCGTCAGCGTGAAGATGGCACCAACGCGGTGCCACACCAGGATATTGCCCAACCGCTGCTCCAAACGCCCGTCACAGCATTCGCCCGCCGCTAAATGATCCACCACTTCCCGGACCTGCGTCCCTACGAAAATCTGAATCAGACACAGGACAAACGCGGCCAACAGGTGCCGGCGAAGGGATCGCGAAACCGGCAAAGGCGCCGCGGGTGCAGTCAGATGGCGGATAACAATCGCAGTGCTCACAAGTGCCACCGCAAGCCCCATGTGCAGCGTGATCTTCCAGGGAAGGAGATTCGTATCGACCACCACCTTGCCCAGCCAGGCGACCACGCCAAACAATCCCAGTTGTAGCACCAGCAGCACCAGCAGCCAGCGCCGGTGAGGCACAGCGATCACCGCACAGAAAAAAGTCGCTAACGCCGCAAGTCCACTGATCATCCCGAACACCCGGTTGATGAATTCCGTCCAGGTCGCGACGGCATCAAAATCCCGCTTCAGCGTCTCCTCAGTAACTTCGATCGGATCATGTCCGCTGCGCTGCCAGGCGTTGCGGTATTTCTCAATGTCCAGCCGGGAGAAATCAATCCCCTCAACCCGGGTGGGAGGAATGAGCTTCCCGTAGCACTTTGGCCAGTCCGGGCAGCCCATGCCCGCGCCAGTGGCTCTGACGATGGAGCCGGCGATTACCACCAGATAGAGGAGGATCACCGTCCACAAAGCAAACCGGGGAAGCAGTCGGCCCGCAAGGCGCTTCATGAATGAAAAACGTTGGAAATGGTGAAGAGGAGCAGCACAGGAAAGAGAACGGGCGCTGAATATCCAGCGCCCGTTCCCATGGAGATGATTTTCTGATCTGAAATCACGGAACAACCTTCATTACGCCATGCATGAGGCGCCAGTGTCCTGGAAAGGTGCAGATATAAGGATACTCACCGGCCGCGGGGGCCACGAATTCAATGAGGTCCGACTGTCCAATACCGATGAGCTTGTTTGACTTAACCAGCACATCGGGCGAGTCGGGAATGTAAAGCTTGGCAAGCGCCTGAGCGTCCGTGAGCATCTTATCCGCCAGTGCACCGACTGCATCTCTCGCCCCTGAATTCAGCAGCAGGAAGTTGTGCTGCAGGGCACAGGCCTTGTTCTCAAAAAGAAGCACTACCTTTTGTCCAGCCTTCACGGTGAGTTCTGTTTTGTCGAACTTCATCACGTTGGGAACGACGCCCAATTGAAGCTTGGCCACCTCTACCGAAGGCGCAGTCGCTGCAGGAGCAGGCTGGACCTCAGGAGTGGAAGCAGGAACTGGTGCGGCGGGCGCAGGGGCCGGTGCGGGGGCGGATTCAGGAGTGGCGGGGGCTGCTGGAGCAGCGGGCGCCGGCGCAACCGGAGCGGGAGCAACTGCCTCTGTGGCAGGTGCGAGTTTCTTCACCGCAGCGGCAGCAAACGGCTTATCACGCACTGGCTGCTGGTCCTTTTGCCATGAGTCAAAGGCAGCCTGTGTTGGCACGACCTCCAAAATGGCTTTCATGTTCCCATGAACCGGCCCGCAAAGCTGCCCGCAAATGATCTCCGACTTGCCTTCAGCAATCGGAATAAACCAGATTCGGTTCACCTTGCCGGGATCGGCATCCGTGGCGGTGCGCATGGAAACAAGAGCAAGATTGTGAATCACATCCTTGGAGGTAACGGCGATTTCAATTTTCTTGTCCTTCGGAAGCGTCAGGTCACTGGAAATGAAGTCATCCATGGCATTCGGATCCTCCACATCAATGCCGATAGGATTGTCTGGGGTAATCAGGAAGCGGTTGGTAGTGCCAAATTTGCCATCCGCGCCGGGATAATGAAAGGCCCATCCAAACTGATATGCCCAGGCATTGACGCGAACATCGGGATTGGGGAAGCGGTCCACTTGAATTGCCCACAACGGAAACGCGAAACCCAGAAGAAGAATGACTTCCGTGATGATAACTCCAACCTCGATGTGGCTGGACGCATGACCGCGCACGCCCTGATAGTCCGCCCGGGGATTTTTCCGGCGATGGAATTTAATGATCGCGACGGCAAGGAAAATGGTCCAACCGATGAAGAGCAAGAGCATGACCCAATGGACAAGCTCAAGCATGTGGTCAACCATCTCACCGTGAGCAGATCCCACCTTGGGGATACCGAGAAGCTTATTGAGAAATCCCATAGTAAATCAGTTATGAATGAATATCGTCCCCCATGGCCTGAGCCAACCGCCGGGAACGGCGAATGAAACCAATCATGATGCCCAGGAAGGTGAAGAAGACCAGGGCGAGGGCGCCGAGCATGACAAAGACAGCACCGTTGGCGGCGATTACGGTGTCTTGACCTTCCTGATTGATGCAGGTTGCACAGGCGAAACCGGGTAGAATGCTCATGGTGGCGGGAGAGGTCAGATGATAATCTTTGGCGCCTTGCAGCGCACGTACCAAACAGTGTAGACGATGAGGATTAGCGCCAGTATACCCAGACCCACCCCGTAAGACTGCAGTTCCTGGGTGACACTGCTGTCACCAAAGTATGCGTAAGCCAGAATTCCCAAATCGAAAAGAATGGCAATTACGAGGAAGAAGACATGGAAAGACTTGAGCGACATAAGCGTCTCAGGGCTTTAAAAATGAATCCCGAATGGGATCGTTGAACGCGAGACAGAAGAGGAACATCATGGCGGCGAAAAACACCATGGAGAAGAGGAGCGTCTTGTAAATCAAGCCACGCTCGTGATTGAGGTGCATGAAAATCAGGCACACGAGGGACACTTTGAAGGCGGCAATCAGGAGACCGAATCCAATGTTGAGGTGCTTGTCACCAAAGTCGAAGATGGGCATGTAGGCCACCGCGATGGTGAAGAAGGTCATCCCGATAAGAATGGCCCCAATCGTCAGATAGGTGCGAATGCTCTTCCGGAAATCGACCGGATGATCATCGTGGGCGGCGTGTTCCGCCGGGGAGGAGTCTGAATGGTGTTCGCTCATGGGATGAATCAGTGGTTACATGAGGTAATAAAGCGGGAAAAGGAAGATCCAAACAAGATCGACGAAGTGCCAGAACAGACCTCCGACCTCCACCCGGTTGGCCAGATGCTCGGGGTTTGACAGATACATTTTGCGTCCTGTGAAGAGGAACCATGCCAGCACTACAGCACCTCCAATGACGTGAAGGCCATGGAGTCCCGTCATGAGGAAGTAGATGGCGTAGTAAGGACTAAGTGCCGGGGTAAAGTTTGAGTAAAAGCGCTTCTCGGAACGGGGCACCGAGATCATGTGCTCGTCTTTATGCAGGTAGTCTTCCGCCTGCTGCTCAGACATAAAATTTTTCTTCCCGTCCGCGAACTCAATACGGTAGGCATCACGCTGGCAGTCCTCATCTTTTTCCGGCACCGCCACTTTAGGGCGACGCTCACGGAAGTCAGCAATCTGCTGTTCCTTGAAGTTCATGAACCTGTCCTTCAACTCGGGCAGATGCTTCCAAACGAGGGACGTGTTGTGGTCCTTCGTCTGACGAAGGTCAATAAGATCAACATTGAACTGAATCTTGTCGGTAATGAGTTTCCCCTGGAGGACCGTCTCTTCGCGGAAGCTCAACTCTGCATCGCCGTATTTCAGGACATCCTTTTCCTTCAAAAGGAAGGTGAGCCCCTCATCACCGGCATTGATTACGCCAACCTTGAGGTTCGCACTCAAATCATTGGCTTTGCCATACTCAACGAAGGCAGCGCCCGCCGCGTCGATTTCCTTGTTAATCGCCGCGATCGTCGCCTCTTTCTCAGCTTTGACACCAGCATCATCTTCAGGACTGATCGAGGGCTTCTTCAACTCAAGTGCTGTAACGGCTTCGCGAAGTTCAGTCTTCTTATCGAGGAAGGCACGGCGCTTTTCTTTGAGCCATGACTCTGTCAAAGCGACCTCTTTACCGTTTGGAGTCTTGACCTTCAGATCGCCGGATTCCCAGGGGCCGTAGGGTCCTTCGGAATTCTTCTGACGCAGACCCGAAAGAAAATTGAGATTACTATGGTCGAGCTTAAGGATGATTGACGTCACCCCGCCGAAGACGATCTTGTCGCCATGGAATTTGGCGTCCTCGTGCTTCGGGTGACCGGAGATGACACTGCCATCGGTAAACTTCAGGCTGTAATGCGTGAACTTGTGGTAATACTCATAGGACTTGATGCCCATGAAGCCGAGCGCACAGAGCAGCGTGATGACCATGTTGATCTGGTACCAGCCATAGCGGCGGGCTTTCAGCGCGGCCCATGCGGCAACGACACTCACCGAGGATGCAATGAGCACCATCGTGTTGATGAAGCCGGGCATCACTTTCAATTCGTGGAACGGCCACGGATAGTCAGCGCCCAGTCGCAGGAAGACGTAGGAGGAGAACAGGCCGCCGAACAGCATGACTTCGGAGGCGAGGAAGAGCCATATCCCCACCTTGGCATTGTAGAGGCCGGTGTCGGGGCGCGGGGTTACTTCATAAGGAATCTGCATCTTTGGAAAAAGGAACGGGATTAATGCGACGACTGCGGAAGAGCTTTGAGGGCTTCCTTCTCAGCTGGTGTGACAGGTTCCCATTGCGGGCAATAATCCTTGTCGGCCCCAGGCACGCTGTAGTCATATGGACCACGGTAAACGACTGGTTCCTTGAGGAAGTTACCGTGCGGAGGAGGCGTCGGTGTATTCCATTCCAAAGTCGTGGCGTTCCACGGATTGTCGGAAGTGACCTTCTTACCACCTTTGATCGACCAGAAGAAGTTGATAATGAAAGGAATTTGAGCCAGGCCCAGTCCCCATGCCCCCCAGGAGATGAGTTCATTCATCCAGAAATATTTGTGGCTGGTCATCTCAAAGACCTTGCCACCGTCGAACCAGCGACGGTGGAAGCCCGCCATGCCCTGGATAAACATTGGGGCGAAAAGAACGTTCATCATCACAAGGGAACCCCAGAAATGGAGATGCCCGAGGAAATTGTTCATCATTCTACCGGTTATCTTGGGATACCAGTGATAGACACCGGCAAACAACGCAAAGATAACCCCCGGGGCGACCACGTAGTGGAAGTGGGCGATCACATAGTAGGTATCGTGGAGATAGAGATCAATGAAGGAGAAGGCCAGCGGCAAACCTGTAAGCCCTCCGATCCCGAACATGGGAAGGAATGCGGTCGCAAAAAGCATCGGCACCGGGAAGCGAATGGAACCGCCCCAAAGGGAAATCATCAAGCAGGTCAACAGGATGACGGAAGGCACCGAGATCATTACTGTCGTGAACTGGAAAAAGGTCGCGACTACAGTGCCCATTCCCGTCAAATACATGTGGTGCGCCCACACGATGAAACTGAGGAAGGCCAGCACCAGCACGCCATAGACCATGCTCTTGTATCCCCAGAGCGGCTTGCGGGTGTTGCAGGGAATAATTTCTGCCACGATGGCAATACCCGGCAGCAGCAGAACATAGACTTCCGGGTGAGCAAGGAACCAGAAAAGGTGCTGGAATAACACCGGGTGACCACCACCGGAGACACTCAAGAGACCCTCATTGGTAGTCCACAGTCCAGTAGGGAGGAAGAAGCTGGAACCGAACACCTGGTCGCTCAACTGCATCAGGGCGGCAACTTCCAGCGGCGGGAACGCGAGCAGCAGAAGGAAACTGATCACGAACATTGCCCAGGTGAAGAAGGGCAAACGCATCCACGTCATGCCTTTGGCGCGCAGGTTGATGATGGTAGTGAGAACGTTGACCGAGCCCAGGAGAGAGGCGGATATATTGAACACCATCGCGAACAGCCACTGGGTTTGTCCTGTCCAAAAATGCGCGTCGGTATTGCGCATGACAGTAGCGGAGAGCGGGGAGTAGTTCGTCCAGCCAGCCTGTGCGGCACCGGTCGGCAGGAAGAAGCTTGCCATCATGAAGACGCCGCTGATGAAGAACAGCCAGTAGCTCCACATATTCAGCCGGGGGAAGGCCATGTCGGGGGCACCGACTTGAAGCGGGGTAACGAAATTAACGAAAGCCGCGAAGCCGAGGGGAACGACACCGAAGAATACCATGATGGTCCCGTGCATGGCACCGAACATATTGTAGAGTGATCCGGACACCTTGCCATCCGGAGCCCAGCGGGTGACAAAATCATCACCAAAGAGATGCAGAATCCACCGCAGCCCCCCAGGCAGCGCCTCTCCAGGGTGGGCAATGCTCCAGCGCATTACCAGCATCAGCATGAATCCGAACAGCAGGAACAGCAGGCCGGAAATGCCATACTGGATACCGATCATTTTGTGGTCGGTGGAGAAAATGTATTTCTTGTAGAACGGGAGCTTATGATCGTGGTGATCATCATGACCATGATGCGCATGGGCGTCATGGTCATGGGAGTGGGCGTGAGCTGCTTCCATAGGTAGTTCCGGTAAAATTTGAATAATTAGGCGTTTGAAAGATTACTTTGCCGCGGGCGCGGCGGCAGGAGCCGCAAGATTTTTGAGCTTTTCCACCCATTCTGAAGCAGGGGCGTTGGCGTCTTCCGGGATCGCCCGCAGTTCCGCCTCATTATAGGCTGGGCGGTTACCCAATTCCTTCCGAAGTGCTTTGATTTGATCCTCGTAAATCACACTCGCCTGATTGCCCCAATCGTTGCGGATGTAAGTGAGTAGCTGAGCCAGTTGTTTATCGGTCATACCTGCACCGAGGGGCTGCATCTGACCATTGTAGGGTTTCCCATTAACTGTAAGCGCACCAGTAATACCATGCTGCAGAATCGCCGCGAGGCGCTTTTCTCCTTTGATGACGAACTCAGAGCCTTTCAGAGGCGGATACAGCCCAGGCTGACCTTCTCCATTGGCGGAGTGGCAGGCCACACATTGAGCGTAGATAGCCTTCCCTGCCATGATCCAGTTCTCAGGGAGATGCAGTTCCTCGTCAGAGAGGGTAGCAGCTCCGCCTCCAGCGCCCTCAGGGTATGTGAGCGCATAGCTGTAACCAAGCTTGTTTGCAGAACCGAGGCTGCTTCCAGTATTCGCCTGAAAATAACCACCAGCGATAATACCCAGGGCCCCGATGAAAACGACGACCCAAAGCGACACGGGCGTCGGCTTGGCCTCCGGCTCGGACTTTTCTCGGGCGGCTGCTGAATGCATCCGGGCTACGTTGGCGGTGCGGGCGTAGTCGATGTTTTCCTGGGAAGGATTCGATGGGGAAGACATATTCGTGAAATCCTGACGGTTTACTTCGCGGCCTCCTCTTTCACCGGCTTGATTCCGGTGATGGCAGCAGGCAGGTGATAATCGCGCTTCAAGCCCAGAAGGTATTCGACCAGAGCTTTAGCCTCCGCAGTAGGAACGATTTCATACCCGGCTTCGGGTGCAAGGTTGTCCTGCAGTTTGAGTGCATCGGCACGGCCTTCGGGTCTCTCCTTAACCTTCTCATCAAACAAGTGCTTGAATGAAGGACTGATGGACCACTCACGCAGAGAGCGGGGCGCATAAAGGTGCTGGTACAGTTTAGCCACCTTCTCGGGATCAACCCGTCCCTCGGTGTTGCGATACCGGTATCCCGCATTGGCCAAATCCGGACCGAGGCGGCGAATCCCGATCATGCCGAAATCCTCATGCATGTAGTCCCACATATGGGTCTGCCGAACAGGAACCGGAGCGTCCTTCTTATACTCCTGCTCTCGTCCACCGTAGCGTTTGAACTGGTCAATCCCCGCGTAATCAGGGCGCACCACCTGAGTGTGGCACTGGGCGCAGCCTTCGCGAACATAAACCAGTTCTCCACGTTTATTATCACCCGGATAGGACTGGGGATAGTAGAGGGACTTGAGATCTTCGGGATCCAGAGGCGGAGCGGTAGGATTTGCCGGATCAGGCAGAGAGGAATAGGCCACCGCCTGACGCTCACGCTCAGTCGCGTAAGGTCGCACAGCCATGATGTAGGTAGGGACGCCGATGCAGGCTCCGAGAGCAAGAACGAAGGATTTAAGACTGTTCATGGGCGACAGTTCAAAGAGTGGCAGGAGCAGCGCCGGTTTCCGGCTCCGCATGGGAATGGATAAGAGTAGGCTCGCCTGCCTTGCGGCCGCGGTTCATGACCATGAGGGCGAGGTGGTGCAGGAAAATGGCGTTCGCAGCGAACAGGAAAAGCCACATGAGGATCCGGCCAGGCAGGTAACCACCGGAGAAGGTCACGGCAGTTTGGTAATCACGGTCCCAGGTATCAATGCCGGCACCGTGTGAGAAGCCCGCAACCAGGAGCAGGAAGCACATGAAAATGCAGGCGTAGGTGGACAGCCAGAAGTGCAGCCGAATACGCTTGCCGCTGACCCACTCGCAGCCGGTAATCCGCGGAACGATGAAGTAGATGGCGCCGAACATGGCCATTGTGAAGAACATGTAGAAGCCGGTCAGTTGCACGGCATCATTCGCATAGCTCAGGAAGGTGAACCTGCTGAGGGCCGACGATCCCAGAACAGCAGCCATCACACAGGTCACGACATACCCAATGGCGGCGAAGAAGCTGAAACGAAGACTTGGACTGACACCGACGAGGTGGTTCGACCCGCGCATCGTCTGGTAGTGATTCAAAACCACCGCCAGCATGGGAATCAGCAGAAGAATCTGGGCAGTTCCGGCGACAGCGGGGATCCAGTTGGGCAGCGGGCCACCGATTAACTCCTGAGCGCCACTCCAGGGAGCCAGTGCCACGAGGAGCCAAAAGGCGAGCGTGCTGAGGTTATAGCTGTGAACCGGACGGGACGTGATTTTTGGGATGATGAAGTAGGCGCAAGAGAGACCAACAGGCACCATCCAGAGGAAAATGACGTTGTTGGCATACCACGAGGCGAGCGCAGGTCCAGCCACACCAGCTTTTTTCATCACGTTGAGCAGGCTGTTCGCCACCAAATAAATCCACGGCCACGAAAAACAGGCGGCGAGGATATACCATTGGGAAATATACACCATTCCCTTACGGCGGGCGGCATACATGATGACGAGCCAGACTACGATGAGCGAATAGGACACCAGGAGAATGGGCCACACCATCGCCGGAAACTCGAGGAGTTTCATGTGCAGGTTGCCCATGTTCCCTAGGATACCGACAACGCCAAGAAGCACACCCAGATTCCAGAAATGTCCGGCGACCACCAGGGTTACCGGGTTCCGCAATTCCGTCCTGCAGAGACGCGCCATCATCCAGACCATGACTCCAAGACCCGCCTGAAACGCCCAGCCGTAAACCAGCGCATTCACGAACGCAGGGTGCACGCGGCCAAAGGTAAGATATTCGCTGCGGATGAAATCCGGAAAGACGAGCTTAATCGAGGCCAGCAAACCGAGGATTGTCGCCACAAACAGCCATACTGCAGCACTCGTGAAGAAGAACAGCACTGGCAGCCGCGTCGATTTATCGATCGTGGCTCGCTGCAAAATATCATCCGGCGTGATGTCCGGGGGCAGGGTCTCAGATGCCTGACTCATAGGAATAATAAAAAGGGTGATGCGACTATCGGCTTACTTGCCCTCGAATTTGGAAAGGTTTGGGTCATGGGCTCCGCTGGAAGCCTTCTTTTCAGCCTCGGCTGCCACTGCCGCCGGGGTTTTGATCGGACTGGGGGCCGCTTTTTGAGCACCGAGCACGGAAGTCGCGTAAGGGATCAGACTGACGGCAGGAATTCGGACCGTTTTGCCTGCCTCAACCTCGGTTGCCATTTCAAGTTCCGCCTTCTGGGCCGCCTGCACGGTGGCCAGAATTTCGGCGCGCTTTTTGCCGGCTCCGCCGTCTGTAACGGCTGCATCAGAAGGAATGGCCAGCCAGCGGTAAACGCCCAGAAGAAGTGCCACAGCAGCAATTGCCGCCAGCGCCCCCCAAAAGGTGAGGAATCGTTTACCAAGAGTATCTCCGGGATGTTCGTCCATAATAGTCAGCAGAGGAGTTTTAGTTGGCAACGTTAACGGATTCCTCCAAACGCGGATCACCGCACGGATAGAGGCTGTGCTGAGCGAGATTGCGGATCAGCATGAAACCGTAAACCCCGGCAAATGTAGCGAAAGCCAGGACATCAAAAACGATGTCACGGAAGAAAGCCATGCCGGGGGCTGAGCTTGCATCATAGAGCGAACGGCCGCGCTCCGGGGCGATCATCCAGTACATTTCGAGCATGTGGACGCAGATCACGAGTGCGGCACAGGCCATCACATAGTTGATCTGCCGCTTGGCATTGCGCCGAAGGAGCAGGACAAACGGGGCAACAAAGTGCACAAAGACGAGTGCCAGCGAGAAATACCACCAGCCACCAGTGTTGCGAATGGCATAGAACTGGGTCTCTTCGGGGATGTTCGCATACCAGATGAGGAAGTATTGGCTGAAAGAGATGTAGGCCCAGAAGACGGTGAAGGCGAACATGAGCTTGCCCATCAGGTGAAAATGCTCAGCACTCACGATGTGCTTCAGATGCCCGGTCTTCACCAAAGTGCCGACGATCAGGATAATCAGCGCCATCGCGGCGAGTGCCGAACCGGCGAAAATGTTCACACCGAACATCGTGGAGAACCACTTGTAGTTCAGGCTCTTCACCCAGTCGATAGCCGCAAAGGTGGAACAGACGGCAAAGACGGGAAGCATGCCGCATGAGAACCGACGGGCGCTCAAGGTTGGCTTGAGGTCACCGGTCGCGTCCTGCTGCAGGGAATAGGCACGCAATTTCCAGGCAGTGAAGCCCAGGAGGACGAAATATAAAAGGTAGCGAAGATCCCAGCCTGGAAGACCACCGAAACCAAGATGCAGGTAGTTGTACTTCTTATACAAAAGGACATTGCTGTGAGCGAGGGCATCCTTAACGCTGCCCGCACCCGCCGCGGCAGATGTGGTCAGATCCTGATGGATCCCAATCCATTCCCACATGCGGCAAATCCATTCCGGCTTGCCCGGCACAAAAGGAAGCACCAGCGGAAGCCCGAGGATCCCCAGAAACACGAACGACTGGGCAATGGTCTCGGGAATGCGCCGGATAGCGACGCCCCAGGCCGAATTGGAGGCATTGTGCAGCAGACACCAGAAAAGAGCGCCGGCAGTGATCGTGAAGAACACCTCAAAGGCGAAAAGGTAGCTGAAGGCGTAGGAGTTCGCGATCTCCCCGCCCATGAGGAACAGAATCAGGGAGATGGCAACTCCAGCAGCACCGGCAAGCATGAAAATGGTGCGCCAGGCAACGAAACGCGTCACCTGAAGCTTTTCGCCGTCTGCTGGCAGCTGGGATACAGCAACGTAATGGCTCATGAGAGAGAAGGGAGAGAAACTTATTTGGTTGCGGCGGCGGAAGCCGGTTTAACTTTATGCCAGGCGGCACTGACCGCAGGATCGGAAAGAGGAGCGGAGCGGGAAAGCTGAAGTGCACGCACCCAGGCAATCACGGCCCAACGTTCCTGAACAGAAAGGTTGGCACCGTAGCTGCCCATCAGGCCCTTGCCTTTGGTGATGGTCTCAAAGAAGGAGCCATTGGGACGGTAAGCAGGGTCTTTGGGGTCGTGAAACGGTGGCGTATGGAAGTTGGCGATATTGGGCACACCATAGTTGGCGAGAACACCGGCACCATTTCCGGATTCCGCGTGGCAGCGGGAGCAGTAAATATCATACCTTTCCCGACCCATGCGCAGAAAGGCTTCATTGACCACCACCTGCTCTGGAAAACCGTCACCGTAAAAATCACCGATGATGCCAGAATTGTAATAATCGGAACCGTGGGAATAACCGGCCAGATCCACGCCGCCATCAGCGGCAGGCTTCGTGGCGAGGCTCAAGCCCATGGGAATGGTGCCGACAACCGGTTTGCGGCCTCCGGATCCATCGGCGAAAAAGTAATTGGTCAACTGGGGCTTCACCTTCGCCTGGTGATCCATGTCATCGAAGATTTCGATGGGTGTATGTGTGAACCGTGAACCCCGGAAGCCGGCGAAACCGACGATGAGGACTGCTGCCAGAATGTAAGCAAGGAAAAAGTAGCGCATGGTCTAGTAGCGTTCAGGCTTCGTCCTCCACGAGTTCGACATTCCGGCCACCCAGAGAAGTGAGGAAGGTCTTTGTCTTCTCCTGGGAGAATTTCGGATCCCGGGCTTCGATGCAGATGAAGAAACGGTCATCTGAGCAGCGGGCGAAGTTTTGCGAATTGAAAAGCGGGTGATTCAGCCGCGGCAGTTTCATCATGACCAAACAACCGAAGAGAGCCGTGAAGGCGGAGAACAGAATGGTCAGTTCGAACATGACCGGGAAGAAGGCCGGTATGGTGTAGATATTCGCAGGCTTGGCCTGAACCACGGTCGGATAAATGACCACCTGGGTGATGTATTCGAGAAGAAAGGCCGTCAGCGTCCCGGTCGTGCCGCCAACAAGAACAAAGCGCGGCAGAATGGACCGGGGAAGACCCATGGCATCGTCCAATCCGTGGATCGGGAACGGACTATGGACGTCCCAGCTGGTGAAGCCGGCATCGCGGACCTGTTCCGCGGCGTGGAAAACCTCTTTCACGCTGGTGAATTCGGCGAGGTATCCGTGAACTCGTTTCAATGGTGTGCTCAAGCAGTTAATCCGGTGAAAGGTTCAGACAGTGGCGGGTGCTGTGGCTGGCCCGGATTCCGGGCGGCCACCCGTGTGCTCCAAGTCACCTCCATAAGAGGGTGCCGGAATGATGTTGTCCCGATTGTTGCGGTCGGGGTCATAGTGCGGGTCCGCCTCCGGTAGCACTGCCTTGACTTCGCCTATAGCGATAACCGGCAGGAAGCGCAGGAAGAGAAGGAAGAGCATGAGGAAGAAGCCGAAGGTGCCAATGAAGGACCAGATTTCGACCCAGCTCGGATGATACATATCCCAGGCACCCGGCAGAAAGTCGCGGGCAAGTGTGGTCACGATGATGACGAATCGCTCATACCACATACCGGCGTTCACGCACATACAAACGGCCATCACGACCCAGAGATTCTCCCGGCACTTCTTAAACCAGAAAGCCTGCGGGGCGATCACATTGCAGAAGAACATGGCGTAGTAGTAAGGCGTGTAGGGACCGTCAAAAATCCGCAGCATGAAGGCATCAAACTCGTAAAGGCTGCCGGAATACCAGGCGACGAACAGTTCCATGAGATAGGCGTAGCCCACGATGGTACCGGTGAGCACGATGATCTTGGCCATGTTGTCGATGTGCTTCATCGTGAACAGGTCCTGGAGTCCGTAAATCCTGCGGACGGGAATCATCAGGGTCAACACCATGGCAAAGCCACCGAAAATCGCACCAGCCACGAAATAGGGCGGGAAAATAGTCGTGTGCCAGCCAGGAACGATGGAGGTGGCAAAGTCGAAAGAAACGACGGTGTGCACGGACAGCACCAGCGGAGTGGAGAGAGCCGCGAGCAGCATGTAGGCGATCTCGTAGTGACGCCATTGGCGATTCCCGCCGCGCCATCCAAGGGCAAAGAGACCGTAGAGCATTTTGCCCACCGCCGATTTGCAGCGATCGCGCATGGTAGCAAGGTCAGGCACCAATCCGAGGAACCAGAAGATGACCGAAACCGTGAAGTAGGTAGAGACCGCAAAGACGTCCCAAAGCAGCGGGGACTTGAAGTTCTGCCAAATGGCATTGCTGTTGGGGATTGGCGCGAGGAACCATGCCATCCAAACACGGCCAACGTGCAGTGCCGGAAAGAGTCCGGCGCACATCACCGCGAACAGCGTCATCGCTTCCGCGGAGCGGTTCACCGCGGTCCGCCACTTCTGACGTGTGAGATAAAGAATCGCCGAAATCAGTGTTCCGGCATGGCCGATACCGATCCAGAACACGAAGTTGGTAATATCCCATCCCCAGGCGGCGGGGTTATTTGGTCCCCAGACACCTACGCCAGTGGCGATGAGGAAAGTAAAGCATCCCACCATCACGAGCGTGAGAAGGATACAGGGAACGATCAGAATCCACCAAAGTTTGGGCTGTGGATTTTCGACTACGCCGGCGATTTTATTCGTGATCCAGCTGTAGTTGCGGTTGTTCAGCACCAGTGGCTCCCGCAGCAAAACCTTCGCACGCGAAGGAGTGCCGCCGGGGGCAGGATGATGGTCATGGGCGTGAGCAGCGTCGGCCATGGGTTGCGAAATTATGGGTGAAAAGGTTCCGGATTAGTGTGTTTTAGCTTCGCCGTGCCCGGTGTGAATCGGACGGGTTTTGCTGCCCTGGCCAACCTTGGATTTCTCGAACGCCGAAGACGCAATGAGTTTTGGGTTGGGGTTTTTGATACGGGCGAGGTAAGTGGTGCGGGCACGGACGGCAAGGTAGCCCAGAAGCTCGTAGTTTCTGGAGTTCTTGCGCCAGGCATTCACAGTGTCCTCGGAGCCCTTGGCGATGTTGCCGAAGGAAATCGCCTCAGCCGGGCAGGATTCCTGACAGGCCGTTTTCACACCGTCCTTTTGAATGCGAATGTCGGCATCTTCGATCTTCAGGGTCTCATCGCTGGCTCCGGTAGCGTGACGCTTGTGGAGGCGGCCCTGCGCACGGGCTTCGATACGTGCGCTTTCGATCCGCTGGAGACAGTAAGTGCACTTCTCAATGACGCCACGCATCCGCACCGTCACGTTCGGATTCTTCTGCAGCTTGCTGAGTTCCGTGTCCTGGCGGTCACCGGCAGGGCCAAAATACAGATTGTTGTATTTCTCACCGAGGAAGCTCTTCTGGATAAGCGGGTTGCGCTTGTTGTAGTCGAAGAAGTTGAAGCGCCGGACCTTATACGGGCAGTTATTGGCGCAGTAACGGGTGCCGATGCACCGGTTGTAAACCATCACGTTGATTCCATCAGGCGTATGCACCGTCGCGTTAACCGGACACACGGTTTCGCACGGGGCTGCTTCACAGTGCTGACAGCCTACGGGCTGCACCAGCATTTCCGGCTCATCCACGTTATCTTCCTCCCACACCTCTTTCTCAACTTTACGCCCGTTTTGAGCAGCGTCGGAATCCAGGTCGGTGGCAAAATAGCGATCCATACGAATCCAGTGCATTTCACGGCCGCGGATGACCTGATCCTTACCGACAATCGGAATGTTGTTTTCCGACTGACAGGCCACCAGACAGGAGGTGCAGCCTGTGCACTTATTCAGGTCAATGACCATACCCCACTGATGGAGATCGTCATTGAGGTGAGGCACGGGCTGGCCTTTGCTGTCGCGACCACCCACCGGCTTGTACAGGCTGAACGCGTTTTCTTTGGTCTTGTGCTCACGATCACCGTGGAGGTTGCCATCAGTGCCCTGGTCGAGGACAAAATCGGCATTGTGAGTCCAGTCGTCCACCGTGCCCTCACGAACGAGCGCGCGGCCATACATGGTGTGGTGTTCCGATGTCATGCCCATCGGATAAACCGCCGGAATTTCCTCGCGGTCAGCAATTCCTGCGAGATCATTCCCGGAAACGGCGCCCGAGATTTTGGTGACTTTCGCGCCGGTGACAAAGTAAGGCGTAGCCGATGTACGGAGCGGGAAGGCATCAAAGCCTGTTCCTTTTCCGACCTGGCCGGGATCTTTCTGTCCATAGCCAAGGGCAATGCTCACCGCATTGTCAGCATGACCGGGAATCACGATCACCGGGAAATAACGCTTCACGCCGTTGACCTCGACGGCAATCACGTCAGCAGAGTCCTCGTTGAAGAGATTGATCTGCAGGTCCTTGGCCGTCTTAACACTGATCAGTGCGGCATTGTCCCAAGTAACCTTGGAAATCGGATCCGGAGCCTCCTGCAGCCAGCCGTTATTGATGAACCGGCCGTCATGGATCTTGGCGCAGGGCACAAAAGTCACCTCGAAGTTGTCGAGAGCGACATCTTTGGCACCAGCCAGAGCCTGAGTCAGTGCCGCGGCATTTAGTCCGGCTGTGGCAGCCAGGTAGGCAGAGCCTGCAGCGAAACCGTCGCGCAGAGCATTGTTCCAAATCGCATCGGAAGCATTCGGCACGACTGCATTGAAGGTATCACGAACCGCTTTGAAGGCAGCACCGGGGTCTTCGGGCACTCCCGGAGCAGTCGCTGCCGGAGCAGGTTGACCAGCGAGGGCCTCGTTCGCGATGAGAGCGAGGAGCACTTCAATATCGCTCATCGCCGCCTGATAGAGCGGCGCAATCATCGGCTGAACGATGGCGTAGGTTCCTTCTGCGCCGCGAGTGTCGCCCCACTGTTCGAGGTAGTGCGTCGCCGGGATCACCCAGGAAGCCGCGCGACCGGTCGCAGTCCGGTGCCGGGTGGTGTGAACGAGAAAATTCGGGACGTTCTTGAGCGCCGCAGCAAGACCGCCGGCAACGATATCAGCCGGAGCTTCGAAGATCGGATCCGTCTCACCGATGGCGATCAGCGTGTCGATTTGCTTCCCGGCCGCGGCGGTGGCCAGTTCTGCCAGCGTGCCAGCATGGGAAACGGCAGACTGCTTCAGTTCGATGACCTTACCGAAGGCGTCGAGCGCCTGATTCATCGCAATGGCCAGCAGATGAAGCTCTACGGCGTGCTGAGAGCCGGTCACAACAACAGCCGCGCCCTTCTTCTCGGCCAGATCCTGAGCCGCGTGTTTGATGAAGTTGGCAAGAAATTGCGGTTCGCTGCGGCGTTCGTGGCCATTGTAGGCGCCGTTCAGCTTCACGCTTTCGGCGGCCGCCTTCAGCGCTGCATCACCGGTCACCGCCGCCAGTTCCTTTGCGAGGGCCACGGTCACCTTGAGGGTTTGGCTGGTGTGCACCCGCATACGGTGATCCGCCATGCCGCCCGTGAGGGTATAGCGGCCTTCCACAGCGTAAAGCCGGTTCATTTTGGCACCGTCATCAGGACTGTCCGCTTTGCGGCGGGACATGAACTGACCGACGCTGTTGTTGCTCAAGCGGTCCAGTCCAATGAAGTCGCAATCCAGCGAGAAAACGCGGTCTGCCGCTTCGAGGCGATAGGCTGGCTGCACGCCGGCTCCAAAAGCGGCAGTGTAAGCCGCAGCGACATTCCCCTGACCAAACACCTCATGCCGATAAACCTTCGCCTGGGGGAATTTCTTAAGCACTTCACCAAGGAGACGGGTGCGGGTCGGCGTGACCGCTTCATCCGTCAAAATGGCCAGACCGGCACCCTGTTTCGCGGCCAGTTCCGCTTTGCGGGCGTCAAGAAACTTGAGGAACTCCTCGCGGGAGGATTCCTTGCCGGCGTTGAGGAAAACCTGTGCCCGGGAAGGGTCGTACAGATTCAGAATGGATGCCTGAGCCTGAGAATCCAAACCGCCATTGCTGTCGGGATGGAGTTTATTACCCTGCAGGTGGGTAGGCCGGCCTTCGTAAGTGTGGATCACCATCGGCGAACCGCTCCCGGCACGGGGCATGGCGGTCGCGTAGAACAGCGCTTTACCGGGAATCACCCATTCCGGGGACTTGGCGTAGGGCTTAATGTGAATTTCAGGCCGACGGCAGGCGGCGAGGCCGGCGAGAGCCGTGCTGGCGCCCATGAGCTTGATGAAGGAACGGCGGGAAGTCTCCATTTCCACCTCGTCTTTCAGTTCAGCCACTCCATCGGGGAATTCCCGGTCGCGGGCTTCTACAGCCGCAGGGGTTTCGGCCAACTGGTTCAGACTGCGCCAGTAGCGCTTTCCGGTAAGGGATTCTTCAGGATGGTGCCAGATGCGTTTCATCGAGTTCCGGGAAAATAGGGTGAAAATTAGCGGTGGCAGGCGGCGCAGTTGTCGGGAGGATGGATATTCCACGCTTCCTTGAGCTTCTTGCCCATTTCCAACTGGTCTTTGCCGGCGCTTTCGGCGGTCCAGTTCATGTTCGTGACCTTATCCATTGGGCGAAGGAACTGCTCCGGATTGCGGTGACAGGTCAAACACCAGTCCATGCTCTGGCTTTCGCTTTGAAACACGACCGGCATCTCATTGACCTTGCCGTGGCAACTGACACAGGAAATGCCCGAATTGACGTGCACGCTGTGATTAAAGTAGGCGTAATCCGGCGTCTTGTGCACTTTCACCCAAGTGAGGGGCTTCCCTGTTTCCACGGATTCCTTAACTTTGGCAATGTGCGGACTATTGGTCTTCACATGCTGGTGGCAATTGTAACAGGTGTTTGACGAGGGAATATTCGCGTGGCCGGACTTTTCCACGAAGCTGTGGCAGTAGCGGCAATCCAGACCCACCTGACCGACGTGCGTTACGTGGGAAAAGGGAATCGGCTGGTTCGGCTGGTAACCCACGCGGGTGTACTTCTGGGTGAAGTAATAGTAAGCACCGGCGCTGACGCCACCCCCGATAAAAACAAGGGCAACCAGCAGCTTGAGAGGCAGCGTATTGGTCCAGCGTGGAAAGATATTGGCCATCGGTTTATTGCGGATGCGGATGGGGAAACTAGGAGCTTGTGAAAAATTTCACAAGCAAAAAGACGGAATATTTGACGGGGGAGAAAGTAAGAAAAGGCCGGTGCGAGGCGCACACCAGCCATGCATTCAGGAAATTCTGCCTGCGGTATGCGTCTTTGCATCGTGCGATGCAATGGAAAAATGAATCCGCATCCAATTTCCCCGCAATTTTTGCGTCATTCGCTGCCCCATTTATCCTGGACAGGCACTGGGATGTCGCTGGACCGGGGCACCAGGAAATACCTTATCCAGATCATCAGGCAATTTCCTAAAGTCATGCAGTTACGCGAAACAAAGATTGCCCACGGGAACGGAAAGCCAGTAAAGTCCGCTTACCTCAACTAAATTCCCTATGCGCCTGAACTGCCTCCGCGTCCCCACCGCAGCCGCCCTGCTGATCTCACTTGTCCCGGGTTTTGCCGCTCCGATCGCCGTTCCGGATCTTTACGTAACGAGTGAAGATGCCGCCATCAACGTGCCCGCACCGGGAATCATCGGCAACGACGACCCCAATGGGTCCACGGCCGCTTTGAGCGCAGTGCCGGTAACGCAGCCATCGCATGGCACGCTCGCGCTGGCTGGCGACGGCACGTTCACCTATACGCCGGCCCCCAATTTCAGCGGGGCGGACTCATTCACCTACAAGATCGTAGAAGGCCAGGGGCCGGTTACCTTCACCGTCGATCAGGCCAACTCTGTGCTCACCATCAATGCGCAGACCAGCGTCTCAGCGACTGGAGTGACGGACAACAAGACTACCACGGCTCAGGCCAAAGGCACGGTCACCAGCCTGCTCACCCCGGCGCAGTCCCCGTTTGGCACGGCCCGCATCCAAACGCTGGACCTTGCGCTGGCCCAGCAGGTGTCCCTGACGATGTGCGTGGCCAAGTTCTTCGGTGCATGTGTCGGCAGCCTCACCGCCCGTATTGATGCCGACGGCCTCGTCATTTCGATGCGTGAAGACCAGGCCGGCCCCGCCGTTCCCGTCACGGCCGGCGTCTTCAACCAATCCGGCAACAGCATCAATGCCGTTGGCACCATGTATCTAACCGGCTCAGGTATTGCCGGCATCATTGAAGTCCCGCCACAGGCTGACCTGAATACGACCACGGCCTACGATTTCAACAACGTCACCATTACCCAGAACGGCAGTGTCCTCAATCTGGCCGTCCCCATCGACATCACCCAAAACATCGTCGAGGCGGACTACACGGCCACCGTCCGCATCAGCGGAACCGTCCGCGCCACGGCACCCGTGCCCCCGGCAGGCGCGGAATCGAATGTGGAAACTGTCACCATTGACGTGATCTCTGTGGACGACTCCCCGACGGCTGCCGACGACCGCTACTACACCCGGCAAAACTACGCCATCAGCATCCCTGCCAACGCTGCACTGCCGGTGAATGAAACCCTCATCGCCGCCAACAGCGTGTGGAAATACAACACCGGCACCGACCTCGGCACCGGCTGGCGCACCGTTGATTTCAACGACTCCACCTGGCCCACGGCCACCGGGGTGCTCGGCTATGGCGAAACCGATATTCTGGCCTCCGGCATCATCCCTTCCGGTCCCTCCGGCAACTTCCATCCCACCGCCTACTTCCGCAAAGAGTTCACCCTCGCCGCCGTTGGGGCTACTCAGGAAGCCCGCATCGAATTCCAGCGCGATGACGCCTGCATCATTTGGGTGAACGGCACCGAAGTTTACCGCGACAGCACGCCCTACACCACCGGCGGCACTGCACCGCTCAACCCCACTGGTGAAATCACCTACGCCACCTTCGCCGCGGCCACCATCACCCCGGACAGCGACGGTGCCGCCTACAAAACCGTCACCATCCCCAACACGGTCCTGCGCGAGGGCAAAAACGTCGTTGCCGCGGTCGTGAAGCAGCAAAGCGCCACCAGCAGCGACCTGCGCTGGGACCTCAAATGCAGCCGCACCAGCCAGCCCACCCAGACGCTCGTGGCCAGCGGCAGCACCTGGAAATACCGCACCGGCACCGACCTCGGCACTGCATGGCGCGCCGCAGAATACAACGACACCGCGTGGGCTTCCGGCCCGGCGCTCCTCGGCTACGGGGACCCTGACATCATCACCTCCATTCCCGTTTCCGACCCTGGCGGCCAGAAGTATCCCACCGCCTACTTCCGCACGTCATTCAGCCTAACAGACTCCCATAACACCATCCAGCCCCGCGTGGAAGTGCAGCGCGACGACGCCTGCGCCATCTATGTGAACGGCGTGGAAATATACCGCGACAGCACGCCCTACACCACCGGCGGCACAACTCCCCTGCCCCCCAGCGGCGACATTCCCTACGGCACCTACGCCGGTGCCAGCAATCCTGATGAAGCCGGCTACAAGACCGTCAGCTTCTCCCGCTCACTCCTGCGTGAAGGCGTAAACGTCATCGCCGTGGAAGTCCACCAGAACGGCAACGCCAGCACCGATCTCCGCTTCGACCTGCGCGCGTTCCGCACCACCGGCGTCGGCGGCGTCACCGCCAACGACACCGACATCGACGGCCCTGCCTGGGCGGTGCAACTCCACAGCCCGCCGGCCAACGGCACCGTCACGCTGAATACCGACGGCTCATTCACCTATCTCCCCAACCCCGGCTTCCCTGCCAGTGGCGCCTCCGGCACCGACACTTTCGTTTATCGCCACACCTCCGGCGGCCAGCCCTTTGCCAGCGAATCCGTCGTCGTTCCCTTCAAGTCCACGTGGAAGTATCTCGCCAACGGCACCGCCGCTCCGCAGGACAACGACATCTCCGCAGCCGACTGGCGCCATCCATCCTTTGACGATGCCGCTTGGGCCACAGGCACCGGCGAATTCGGCTATGGCGATGGCGGCGAAGACACCGTCATCGAGGATGACGCCACCCCCGGCAGCCCCACCGCCGGCTCCACCACCCGCTACATCACCACCTACTTCCGGCGCAAGTTCACCTACAGCAGCTCCACCGCTCTCCTCAGCCGTCTGAAGGCCCGCGTGGTGCGCGACGACGGCGTCGCCATCTACCTCAACGGAAACCGCATCGTCAGCGACAATCTGCCCTCCTCCTGGAACCACCTCACCGTCGCCAACACCTCCATCGGCGGCAGCGATGAATCGACACCCATTGAAGTGCTCAACATCCCCGCTGCCTACCTCGTCCAGGGTGAGAACATCCTCGCTGCCGAGATCCACCAGGCCGCCGCCGACAGCAGCGACGTCAGCTTCGACTGCGAACTCACCGCCGAATCCATCACCGGCGCCCAGGTCGAGATCATCGTCCTCAATGACGACCTCGACGGCGACAACATGTCCGACACCTGGGAACGTGCCAACGGCACCAACCCCAATCTCGCGGATGCCGACCTCGACCTCGACGGCGACGGCCAGAGCAACCGAGCCGAATTCCTCGCCGCCACCCATCCCGCCGTCTTCTCCAGCCGTCTCATGACCACCGGCATCAGCGCTCCCGCGGCGAACCAGCTCCAGCTCAGCTTTGCCTCCGTGCCCGGCCGTACCTATCAACTCCAAGAGACCACCGCCGGCCTCGGCGGCTGGACAGACTTCAGCAACACATTCCCCGCTCACGCCTCCGCCGCCGAGACCGCCGTCCAGTTCACCCGGCCCGCTGATTCCCAGCGCTTCTACCGCGTCCGTGTGGTGAACGACTGGCAGTAAAGGACTCTAAGACGCGGGTGCCGGCCCTTTCCGCCGCTGCTTTCAGTGTGCCCTGCGGCCTTCGCTGCGCCGCATCAGGCAGTCCGTAAGGGATTCCTGCAAACTGCCACTTGCCCTCAGGAATCCCGGGGATAACGGACGCCCGTTCCCCGATGCTTCCCTGAAAACCGCCCACCTGACTACACTGCATGCGAATCGCCCTCGACGCCATGGGAGGAGACTATGCCCCGCGCAACATGATCGCCGGGGCCAAGCTGGCCCTCGCCGAATACGGCCGCATAGAGACCCTCTTCCTCACCGGCGATGAAGCCATCCTCCGCGAGGAAATGCGCGTGCAGCAATTCCACGACCCCCGCGTGGAAATCGTCCACTGCACCGAAGTCGTGGACATGCAGGACAGCGCCGTAAAGGCCATCCGGCAAAAGAAGGACAGCTCCATCTCCGTGGCCACCGACCTGGTGAAAAGCGGGCGCGCCCAGGCCGTGGTCAGCGCCGGGCACACCGGGGCCGCCGTCGCCGCCGCCACCGTCAAGCTCCGCACGCTCAAGGGCATCGAGCGCGCCGCCATTGGCGCCCCCTTCCCCAACCTCCACGGCACCTGCCTCCTCATTGACGCCGGTGCCAGCGTGGACAGCCGCCCCCAGCACCTCTTCCAGCAGGCCATCATGGGCGCTACCTACATGCGCCACGTTTATGGCATCCCGAACCCCGTCGTCGGCCTCATGAGCAACGGGGAGGAGGAAGGCAAAGGCAACGAAGTCACCAAGGAAGTCTTCGATCTCCTGCGCGCCGCCAAAGGCCTTAACTTCAAAGGCAACATCGAAGGCCGCGACCTCACCAACTCCCCCGTGCACGTCGCCGTGTGCGACGGCTTCGTCGGCAACATCCTCCTCAAAGGCGCCGAAGGCACCGCCAAAGCCGTCGGCACCCTCATGAAGCAAGCCCTCACCGCCAGCCTCGGGCGCAAGCTCCTCGCCGCCCTCCTCCGGCCCGCCCTCCGCTCCGCCGCAGACAAAATGAACTACGAGCATCACGGCGGCAGTCCCCTCCTCGGCGTGAACGGCGTCTGCATCATCGCCCACGGCTCCAGCTCCGCCCTCGCCATGAAAAACGCCCTCCGCGTCGCCATGGAAAACGTCCAGAGCGCCGTCAACGCCCACATCGAGCAGGAAATCGAGCATCATTCCTGACCCGGCCCAGCCTGTCTGCAGGAAACTTCCGGTTGATATACCCCCCGGCGCATCACAGACACCATCCATGAAACCACACGCACTCCTTTTCGCTGCTCTCTGGATTGCCGCCCCCGCCCGTGCTGCGGAGCACCTTTCGGCCGTTCCTGCCTGCCCGGTGTGACCTGGCGAAGGCGCCGCCGTGCGCGGTGCATCGACCTCCGGGGACAGCCTCAGTCTGGACAGCAACGCCCCCGTTTCGCTCTGGAAGGACCGCTTCACCTTCACCGTCCGCGTCATTCCCGGCATTCTGGAGCGAGCCCGCTGGCGGAACAATTTGAGCTACGCCCTGCGGGACGACCTCACCGTCGGCATCGAATACAACCCGCTCGCCCAGGACCTCCACCCCACGCTCAACTGGCGGCTGGTGGATGAAACCGAAACGCGCCCCTCGCTCATGACCGGCACCAGCAGCGACCGCATTGGCACCCCGCACGGCACCGCCACCTACCTCACCATCGCCAAGAGCCTCAAGCCGCAGACCGGTCTGCCCATCGCCCCCTACGCGGGCATCAACTACAGCAGCTACAACGACCGCGTTTCCTTCATCGGCGGGGCCAATATCCAGCTCACCAGCAAGCTCAGCCTCATGGCCATCTACGACGGCATGGCCACGCACGGCGCACTCAGCTACACCACCGGGCGCCACACCTTCTCCCTCCTCGCCGTGGACCTCGATGACACCTGGAGCCTCGGTGGCGGCTGGAGCGTGCGGTTTTAGCGCGCGGGCTTATTCCTCGCTGGAGCCGTCGAAGGAGAACTTCCCGGGACCGGCGAAGAAGAGGGCGATGAAGCCGACCATATAGACGGCGGCAAGTTCACCACTGCCAGCGCCGCTGAGCGCGCCTTTGTGGACGACATACCACGCCACAAACATGGCGATGGCGAGGCCGGTGGCGGCGAAGCGGGTGCAGAAGCCGATGATGAGCAGGGCGCTGCAGACGGCTTCCGCAAAGGTGGTGAGCACGAGGCTGTAGGTGCCGGAGATGCCGAGCGGATCGGGGAATTTCCCGATCTCAGCGTAGCGGGTGCGCGTGAGGGCTTCCAGGCTCATGCCGGTCTTGGGCCGCGCCCAGTCGCCCCAGCCGAAGAAGAGTTCGAGCTTCTTCCAGCCGTGGAGGGCGAGCATGCCGCCGCCGAGGCTGGCGCGCAGGAAAAGCAGGCCGAGGTCGGCACTGGAGGGGATGAATCCGAGATTGATGATTTTCAGCAGACCGCTCATGGGCGGGTAGTGTGCCGCAGGATTGCGCGGGTGCAATCCCGGCCTCGCGGAAAGCGGTCAGGCACGGACGGCATAGTAGTCGCGGAGTCCGTTGGCGACGCCCTGAGCATACTCGCGGAAGATGGAGGGCCGCTCTTTTCCGGCGACGGTAGCGGTGCCGGTGTAGTCGCCAGCGTGGAGGCACTCGCAGACTTCCGCATTGTTCATGATGTAGGGCTCCAGAAAGACGACCGGGCACTGATAGATGCGGTTGGCGAGCAGGTTGCGCATCCAGACGTACGGCTCGCCGGGGACGGCACGCGCATTGCCGCCAAGGTATTGATAGGCGGGTAGCGCGGTGGCTTCCGCCATGCGGCGGGCGATAGCGGTGCAGAGGGGGAGTTCTTCATCCGGCACGCGCTGCACAAGGCGGAGGAGGCCTTCGAGCCGCTGGTCGTCGAGGAGAAATTCGCCGCCGCCAATGCAGCCGTGGGCGAGAATGTGGAGGTGGTTGTGCGGAGAGAATACGGCTTTGGCGGGATCGCCCCAGTTGTCGCCGTTGAAGTGCAGACAGAGGACGAGGTCGGGCCGGAGCGTATGGTTGACGAGAGTGCCGCGGGCGCGGATTTCGGCGGCACGGTAGAAAAGGCGCTCGGATTCGCGGCGGACGGCCTCAGGAGTGACCGTGCGGCCTTCCTGCACCAGACTGGCGCGCGCGGCATCGACCAACTGGGCGGGGCGCACCGTGGCGAGGGGCTCGGGTCGCGTGCGCACATGCGACACACGGGCACCCAGCGCCTCCAGCAGGGGAGCAAGCACACGGGCGGTGCGCAGGGTGAGTTCGCCTTCCTTCACGGGCGGCGCGCCTTCGGGCTGGAACCATCGCTCCTCCATTTGCGCCCACGCGCCGCCGATGTGCCCGGGGTCGAGCGCAATGTGCACTCCGGCGAGCGGCCGCGCGGGATCGGCGGGCGGGGGGAGTTCATCGCGACGCCGCCAGTAGCGCGGACCATCCGTGACGGCAGCCTCAGCGAACTGAATTACGTAGCGCGGGGCATTCTCCCGCGGGGTCGCGGTGCGGATGATGGCTTCGGTTTCGCGCACTTCCACATGGCTGAACCAGGAAGTGCCATCGGTGAGCACGCCCTCCAGCAGGCGCGTGAAATCGGCCCGGGTAATGCGGCGCTGCCAGGCGTCGAGGAGCGACCAATCGGGCGGCGGCGCGCCGGGAGTGAGCAGCCAGTCCGCGCCCGGCGGAGCGGTGGGGACTTTAAGCGGCGGCGGGGCTTTGGGCTCTTCGCGCCGGGTGCAGGCCGAAGGAATCAACAAACCGCCGGCGGCGGCCAGCACGCGGCGGCGGGTGAAAGTGTCAGGGGAGTCGCTCATGGGGGAAACTGGCTGCCCTTCATACGCCGGAGCGAGCGGGGCACATCGCGGAAAATGACGGCTGCGATAGAAAGTTTGGCTTGGGAGCGCGGGAGACATCGTGTATGCGCAGGGCAATTCCATGAAACGCTGCCTTCTGCCTGCCGCCCTCGCCCTGCTCCTGCCGGGCTGCGGCTTTCTCAACAAAACGCTCGGCACCGCCATGAATGCCGCCGGCGGAGTCGTAAATACGGTGACGCGCCCGGTGAGCGGCGTGATCAACCTCAGCGAGGCCTCCGAAAGCGAAGACGCCTGGCGCACGCGCCTGGATCAACTGAAATCTGAACGCCAGTCTGCCCTTCATGACCGCCGCCGCCCTCAAGCAAAGCGCCCTCAGTGACCCCGCGCCGCCTGCCGGCCTCGCCCCGGAACTGAAAGCACTCTGGCTGGCGAAAAAGGACCGCTGGGAGGAGGCGCACAACATTGCCCAGGACATCCACACTGCCGACGGCTCGTGGATTCACGCCCTGCTCCATCTCATCGAAGGTGATACCGGCAACGCCGGCTACTGGTACGCCCGCGCCGGCCGCACGCCGCGCAGAACGCGGGACATCGACGCCGAGTGGGACCGCATCGCGCTCCATCTCTGCGGGGCGTGAGCGGCCCGATGCGCGGTTGCCGTGCCCGGCAGCGCGCCGCATGAGGTGGCCACGCGCACACACTCCCTTTTCGCAGCCCTCTTTGTCATCACCGCCGCGCCGCTCATGGCCCAGGAGGATACCGCCACCCAGCGCACGGTGTATGAAACCACAAACAAAAAAGCTGGGCACCTACAAGGTCAACGGGACCACCCTCAAGGATGATGAACTTGAGTGGTCGCTCAATTTCTGGAAGGACGGAAGCGAAGTGCGCAAAATCCTGGCCAAAGTGCCGGGTGAGGACTGCGATGGATTCGAGGAATACTACCTCGACGGCGGCAAGCTGGCCTTCGCCTTCCGCACCTACACGCAGGGCGACGGCAAGAAGATTGAAGACCGCTTCTATTTCAAAGGCGGCAAGCTGGTGAAGTGGCTCGACACTGCAAAGAAGCCCGTGCCTTCCGGCAATGAATCCTTCACCAGCGAAGGCTCACGCCTCACCGGCAACTTCGCGAAGTTCGTCCAGGCCGCCGGCGGCAAGTCCGGCGCGACGGAAAAGCCGGCGAAAGCCGGTGCGCAGCAGAGCACGAGCGGCGCCTTCACCGGCATCGAACAGGGCGGCTACTTCCACTGGAATATGACCACGGATGCCGGCGAAGAGGTTTCCTGCTTCCTGCTGAAGACGGATGAAGCGCTCGATAAAGTCATCAAGAAGCCGGAAGCCTACAAAGGCCGGAAGTGCACCGTGAAGTGGAAGAAACCGACGGAAGACATCCCGGAAGCCGGCGGCAAAATCAAAGTACAGCAGGTGGTCAGCGTCGGATGGGCTGCCAAAAAATAACAGTCTCAGCAACACGGGCGGCAGCGATGCCGCCCTTCGTTATTTTGCCCCTTCGGTAAATCCGCCGGAAACGAGCGATTCCAGTTCCTGCATCACAGCCGCCTCGTCCTTCCCCTCGGCAGTGACAGTGATCTTCGCCCCGCAGCCGGCTGCCAGCATCATGAGGCCCATAATGCTCTTTCCGTTCACCTGCTCGTCGTCCTTTTCCACCCAGACTTCGGCGTCGTAGGCGGAACTCACTTTCACAAACATGGCGGCCGGACGGGCATGCAGACCGAGTTTGTTAACGATAGTGAGTTCCTTGGTGACCATGAGCAGTGCGGGGCGGGGAGTTTTTAACTGATGCGTTTCTCCTCCATGAGTTGCAACAGTTTCTTGTTGAATTCCACCGCGCTGTGATGGCCGAAGCTGCGCAGCTTCTGCTCCAGCGCGGCCACTTCCACCATCCGGGCCACATCGCGGCCGGGTGCCACGGGGATTTCCATAAACGGCACGTCCACATCCATGAGCCGGTAAACCCGCTGCTCGGTCCCGAGACGGTCAATATCCACGAACTTGTCCGCCGCCTTGAGCGAGACGACGAGGTCGAGGCGTTTTTCGATACGCATGGAGGCCACGCCGAAGAGCAGCGGGACATTCACAATGCCCAGACCGCGCACCTCCATGTGAAAGCGCCCCAGTTCCTCCGCGGTGCCGGTGAGTTCCCGGCCCTCGGGCGCGCGGAACGTCACCTTGTCATCCGCCACGAGACTAGCCCCGCGCTCCAGCAATCCGAGCACCGCCTCGCTTTTCCCCACACCGCTCTCGCCTTTGATGAGCACCCCGATTCCCTTCACGTCCACCATACAGCCGTGCTCACTGGTCACGGGGGCGAATTCCCATTCCAGCCACAGCGTGCAGGTATTGATGAATTTCACCGTGTTCATCGTGGAGCGATAGACATTCACTCCAGCGTCATTCGCCTCCTGGACCAGCTCAGACGAAAGATGCCGCCCGCGGCAGGTGACGATGCAGGGAATGTCACTCTCGCACATGGTGCGGAAGGCTTTCCGCTGGGCTTCGGGACTGAGGCTGTTCAGATAGGCAAATTCGGAATTCCCCAGCACCTGAATCCGCTTGTAGGCGAAGTAGAGGTAAAAGCCGCCGAGTGCCAGTCCCGGCCGGTTGATTGAAGGTTCGAGTATCTTCCGCTCGCTGCCGCAGTCCTGCCCCACGGGATCCAGATGCAGGTGCCGGCCGTGCTTGCGAATGAATTCGCCCACCGCCAGATGCTTGATCTGGCGGACCTTGGACTTCGACTCAATAACAGGTGACAGCGACGGACTCATGGCCGCACCCTAGGCATATTCCCGGCGTCTGTCATCCGCCGTAGTGAGGCTCCGGCTTCACACAGTAGAGCACCGCGGCGGCAATGACGCCTGCCAGCCCGCACAGCAGCCACAGCGCCTGGGAATGGTGCTCATACATGATCAGCCCCACCCACGAGCCCAGGAGGTTGCCCGCCAGCCAGGAAAACCCGACCAGTCCGCTGAACCGCCCCCGCATTCCCTCCGGCGACAGCTGCTGCACCCACGCCGCATGACGCGGCAGGCACAGCATCTCGCCAATCGTGAACACTGCCATGCCCGCAGCCACCAGCCAAAAGCCGCCGCCAAACCAGCACACGGCAACCCCCAGTCCCAGCATGAGGAATCCCCACGCCACACCGGCCCGGTAGCTGATCCACGCCGTCATGGCCGTCAGCGGAATTTCGAAGATGATGATGATCACGCCATTGAGCGACTGAATGAGCCCGCAGTCGCTCTCGGTATTGCCGTGGTCCATGAGGTGCAGGTTCACCGTCGTGGTGAGCTGGCGGAAGATAAAGCTGGCGCACATGGAGGCGATCATAAGTGCGATCATCGGCGGGCAATTTGCCAGCGCCGCCAGTGCGGGGCCCCAGCGCGCCCCCTCGCGGCCCACGGGTTTTCCGCGCGGCAGGAAAAACCACGCCAGCACTGCAAGGCACGTGGAAGTCGCGGCATCGGCCGCGAACAGCCAGAAGTAGCTGTGCGATACGACGACAAAGCCCGCCACCGCCGGTCCCAGCGCCCAGCCGCCATTGATCGCCACGCGGATAGCCAGCTGCGCGGCCACGCGGTCTTCATCCCTGACAATGTCAGCGATGAGCGCCTGGGTCGCCGGATGCGCGCCCTGCGCGACGAATCCCGCCAGGCCCGCCACGGTCACAATCGCGGCATAACTTTCGGCAAACCCCATGCCCAGCACGCACGCTGCCTCGGCGAGCAGCGACACCGCCATCACCCGGTTTCGCCCAAAGCGGTCGGCCAGCGGCCCGGCGATGAAAGAGCAGAGAAATCCGCCAATGGCATAGGCCATGAGAGCCATCGCCATCTGCCAGTAGGAATACCCCTCGCGCTTCAAATACAGCGTGATGAAGGGAATCAGAAACGTGGCAAAACGGTTCACGAAGGTGCCGCCCGCCAGCACCCAAAAAGGCGCGGGCAGCCTCCGGAAGGCGGCAAAGAGTTTCCCGGTTTCTGCGGTCATAACATCGGGGGAAAACAAAAAGCCCGCCGGTCTCAGGAGAGTGGCGGGCGGTGGTCAGTGTGAAAAGAGTAAAGGATCTCTGTGTAATCCGTCTGATCAGCGTCCGCACACCGCTTCATCGCGCTTCATGCAGCGAAGCTTGACGTTATAGGAGCAATTGCTGATGGCGGAATTCACAAGGCCGCGACAGTTGGGGCAGCCGCCGGTCCTGTCAAACCATGAATCCCGGCCGAAGCAAAAAAGTTCACCGCCGTGTGTAACGCGATGCCCGCAGCCCGCCAGAAAGAGAATGACGCGGGGCTCCAAACCCTCCCCGCGCACTCCATCGAAAACACCACACACCCACATAAAAACGCCACTCATCCTCACCACCCTTGCCGCCGCGCTGCTCTGCTCCTGCAGTTCCTCCAACCCGGGCGGTTTCGCCGGCGACTTCCACCCCATGCCCATGCCCATGCCCACGGCTCCGGAAGGCTTCCCCTGGCCGGGCAGCGAAAGCCCCGGCCGCATCATTCCCGGCCCGGCCATCGGGCACGAAGGCATCCGCGACGCCCTGCCCCCGGGCTCCGCACGGGCGGCTCGCGCTACACCGGTCCGACACGCCTTGTGAGCAGCCCGGACTCTCTGCGCGCCGCCCTGCGTCCCACCCCTCTGCCGCGCCCGATTGATCCCCGGCCGGACTGGAGCCTCGGCCGCCCGTCGTTCTGACACCGCGCCGCACCGCGACCTGCCAGGTCAATTCCTGGCAGGTTGCGGAATTCGGTTCCCTGAGCCACGGAGCGGCGTAATCCAGACATACGCAGCATGGCCGGCGTGTTGAGTCCAGAGTTGAAACAGGCAGCGCCCCGCAGCGAGACCGGGGCGGGGGCTGCGCTGTGCCAGCAGACCGCGCAGGCAAAGCTCTGGGCCAAACGGCTCGCCGGCCTGACAAAAAAGCGCCGCGCTTCCATCGGCCTGGAACACGTCAGCACTGCCGCTCAGCCATTTGCCGCCGCCACGGTGCTCCACGCTCTGGAAAAACCGCGGCGCGTCTGGATTCTCGCCCGCGACCTCCGGGCACAGGAGACGCTCTCGCACGACCTCGGCACCTGGTGGGGCGCTACGCAGTTCTTTCCGGAGCGCGAGGAGTTGAACATCGCCGACGCCATGCCGGATGTGGAGTCGCAGGCAGAGCGCCTCGCCATTCTCCGCAGCCTCACGCTCACGCCTGACAAAACGGAGGTGCTCGTGCTGAATGCCGCGTCCCTCGATGAAATGGTGCCGCGCCCGCAGGCGCTCGCGCGTTCCATCATCAACGTCAAAGCCGGCGCCCCGCTCGATCTTGAGCAGATCACCACCGCCCTGGAGTCCGCGGGCTACGAGCGCACCACCCAGGCCGCCGAGCGCGGGCAGTTTGCGGTGCGCGGCGGCATCTTCGATGTCTATCCCTGGCAGACAGAACTCCCGCTGCGCATCGAACTCTTCGACCGCGAAGTCGAGAGCATCCGCCAGTATGATCCCGACACCCAGGTCTCCGTCGGCCGCGTGCCGGACGGCGCCATTCTGCTCAATGACGGTGCCGGCGAGGCTGAACTCTGCGCGCTTAGCGAATGCATTGGAAAGGACGATCTCGTCATCGCCGTGGAACTGGAGCACTGCGCGCGCGCCAATGTCTGGATCACCAGCGGCACTGTGCCGGGCGATAACGAGGGCGAGGAAAACTACGACACCGCCTGCCCGGATGAGCCCGTCGGCTCGTTCGAAGCCGGCGATTTCGTGCTCCAGGAAAAGCGCCGGTCGGAGTTCGTGCGCCAGCTTTGCCGCTGGCATGCCGATGGCTGGCGCGTCTGCATGTTCTTCAACAACGAAGGCGAGATCGAGCGCTTCCAGGAACTCATCCGCCACGAGGCCCTCGACGAAGACTTCCTCGAAACCCGCATCGGCCATGTCACCCGCGGCTTCACCGTGCCCGCGGCCAAAGTCGCTGTGCTCAGCGATGCAGAAATCTTCGGCCGCTACCAGCACTCGCGCGCCCGCCGCCTCATCACGGCGCAGCGCCGCTCGCGGGCCAAGCGCGCCCCGCTCGATCTCTCGGATGTCGAGGAGGGCGACTTTGTGGTGCATCAGGAATTCGGCATCGGCAAATACCGCGGCCTCATCCGCCGCAGCGACAACGACGGCAATGAAGAGGACGTCGTCGTCATCGAGTATGCCGATCAGGCGAAGCTCTACGTCCCCCTGCCCCAGGCGTGGCTCATTTCCAAATATGTCGGCCTTGGCAAAAAGACCCCGGACCTCAACAAGCTCGGCGACGGCAAGTGGAAGAAGACCAAAGCGCAGACGGAAAAATCCATCTTCGACTATGCCGAGAAGCTCCTCGAACTCCAGGCCGGCCGCCAGCAGGCCATCGGCTTCGCGCATCCACCGGACAACAAATGGCAGGCCGAGTTCGAGCACTCGTTTCTCTACAAGGAAACGGCCGACCAGCTCAAAGCCATCGACGAAACCAAGCGTGACATGGAAAGCCCGCGCGCCATGGACCGCCTCATCTGCGGCGACGTGGGCTTTGGCAAAACCGAGGTCGCCATCCGCGCTGCCTTCAAGGCCGTGATGTCAGGGAAGCAGGTCGCCGTGCTCGCCCCCACCACCGTTCTCAGCCAGCAGCACTATCACAACTTCCGCGAGCGCATGTCGGACTACCCCGTGCGTGTGGATGTGCTCAACCGGTTCCGCACAGCCGCGGAGTCGCGCAAGGTGCTGGAGTCCCTCGCCGCGGGCGACATCGACATCCTCGTCGGCACCCACCGCCTTATTTCCAAAGACGTCGTCTTCAAAGACCTCGGCCTCGTCGTCATCGACGAAGAGCAGCGCTTCGGCGTGAAGCATAAGGAGAAGTTCAAAGAGCTGTTCCTCTCCGTGGACGTTCTCACCCTGTCCGCCACGCCTATCCCGCGCACCCTCTACATGGCCCTCATGGGTGTGCGCGACATGTCCACCATCGACACCCCGCCGTCGAACCGGACGCCTGTGGAAACCATCATCTGCGGCTACGACGAACGCGTCATCAAGAAGGCCATCGAGCGTGAGCTGAAGCGCAAAGGCCAGGTCTTCTTCCTCCACAACCGTGTCGGCAGCATCGAGCGCATGGTGGACAAACTCGTCGCCCTCAGCCCGCCGGGCACCCGCATCGAAGCCGGCCACGGCCAGATGGAGGAGGGCGTCCTCGAACTCGTCATGAACCGCTTCGTCTCTGGCGAGACCGACATCCTCGTCTGCACCACCATTATTGAGAGCGGCATCGACATCCCGAACGCGAACACCATCATCATCGACCGCGCCGACCGCTTTGGCCTCGCCGACCTCTATCAACTCCGTGGCCGCGTCGGCCGCGCCGGGCACAAAGCCTACGCCTATCTCATGATCCCGCGCAGCGAGATGACCGGCGGCGATGCCCGCAAGCGCATCAACGCCATGAAGCAGTACACCGCGCTCGGCAGCGGCTTCAAAATTGCCATGCGCGACCTTGAGATCCGCGGCGCCGGCAACCTGCTCGGCACGCAGCAGAGCGGCCACATTGTTGCCGTCGGTTTCGACCTCTACTGCCAGATGCTGAAATCCAGCGTCGCCAAACTGCAGGGCAAGCGCACCCCCGGCCGTGTGGAGACGCTCATGACCATCGACTTCATCGCCTTCAATGAAGCCGAATACCACAAAGCCGCCGGCCGCAAACTCCCCGCCTACATCCCGGAAAGCTACATCACCGAGGCCAACCAGCGCATCCCCGCCTACCGCCAGTTGGCCGAACTCATGAGCCTCAAAGACCTCAACGACCTCATCAAAACCTGGCGCGACCGCTTCGGCCGGCCGCCGGAGGAAGTCGATACCCTCCTCCGCTGCATGGAACTCAAGCTCCACGCCCACCGCGCCGGGTGCAGCAGTGTGGAGATCAAAGACCACAAGCTCATGCTCCAGCGGAAAGGCGACTACATCCTCATGGGCGGCAAATTCCCCCGCCTTCGCGAAAAATCCCCTCCGCAAAAGCATCTTCTGGATGCCATCGACCTCATCCGGCAGTTATAGCGCTCCGGCACCGCCAAACCCCGCGCCCCCAATGCCCCAGCCCCCCCCCCTTCAGACTGACAGCACCGGAGCGGGAGCGTGCGGAGGGGCTCGGCCGGGAAGCCGCGGCCCCGGTTCAGGCGAGGGTGAGCGTGAACTGGTTCTGGGGCGACTCGTTGCGCTCGCGGCGGGTGGGCGAGTAGTCGGAGACAAAGAGGGTGCTGTCGGGGCGGAATTCGAGGAGACGGAGCCAGCCGTCGCCGCCGCGGGGGCGCATCTGGAAGTTAACGAGCATCTGGTGCACGGAGCGGCCTTTGGCGTCCGGGGTGGCGAGGCGGCCGAGCCCGTCGGAGGTGACGTGGCCATTGATGGTGAAGAGGAAATTGCCAGCCGGAGCGACGAGAGACTGCCAGAGTTCCTCGCCGTCGGTGACACCGCCGGGGGCTTTGGCGATTTCGTATTCGTGGGGGTTGTTGGCCTGCTTTTTGCCGTGCTTCTTCCAGTCGTAGCGGGTGTCGTTGTGATATGTGAAGGCGTGCGTGACGAGGATGACCTGTCGGTCGGCATGGCGCGCCACCACTTCCCTGGCCCAGCGCACGACATCGGGACGGGGGCCAAATTCGAGGCAGAGGATGAGGAGCTTGCGGCCGCCGGCGTCGATGCGGTGGAAGCTGTTTTCCACGCGCTCCGGCTCGCGGTCGTAGAAGCCGCCGAACGAGGGACGGCCGCGGTGAAATGCGGGCGGCAGGAAGGTGGAAAAGTCGGTATCGCGTCCGGTGCAGCGGCCACCGGGGCCGTAGTCGTGATTCCCCGCCACCATGCAGAGCGGGAGGCGGGCATCGAGCTGCTTCAGGGCGCGCACGGCCACCTGCCACTCCTCGGGGGTGTTGCTGTTGGTGATGTCGCCGAGATGGAGCACACCGGCGATGTTGCGCGCGGTGCGCTGTTCCATGATCCATCGGGTCTGCGCGGCGAAGTTGTCGGGATACTGCTTGCAGTAGTATTGCGTGTCCGGCAGCACGGCCAAAGTGAAGGCCCCCGCCGCAATGGGTGCCGGATCCCCCGGCACGAGCACAGCATCGGCATAGGGATCAGGCTTGGGCTTTTCTTTACCTTTGTCCTTCGCTTTGGGCTTCGGTGCGGCCTTGTCCTCCGCAGCAGGCGCAGGCGGCTCCGCCGCACGGCTGAGGAGCGTCCCGGCAGAAAGGGCGGCAGTGGCGAGAAAGGAACGTCGGGTGCTGGACATGCCCATCCCTATGCAGTGGCCCACGCCACCCGGCCATTGCGGATTCGCGGATGAATGCGGCGCTTACGGCGTGTGCGAGCGGACGACGCGGTAGAACTTGCGGCCAGGGGCCGGGTTGGGGTCGGTCCACTCGCCGGAGGGATCGCCGGCAATAGCGCCGTTGCTGCGGTAGAGGGCGGCGGGGGCGGCGTCTGTCCAGCCAGCGGGACTGAAGTCGCCGGTGGAGGTCTGCACTTTGTGATACATGCCGCGGGTGGGGGTCCATGTGAGCTTCACCCCGCCGCCGGCCAGAAGGGTGATCGCGGGATTCACGACTTCGCTTTTTGTGATCTCACCGGTCCAGTACTGCTCGGCGAGCGCGTAGGCGGTCTTGCCCGCGAGGCTGCCGATGGTGCGTCCGTGGAAGTCGTCTTCACTGGGATGAATGCCGCCCCAGCGGCGGGACTGACCGGCCTGGTCGGCAGCGTCGTAATACGTGCACCACTGGAGGGTGACATCGTCGCTCGGCCCCAGGTCGATCTGCATGGAGTTCTTCGCGAAGGTGTGGTCGTGGTATCCGCCGGGGAAGTAGGGACTGCCGGTGAGAAGGGTGAGCGATTCCGCCGCGGCGCGGGAGAAGGTGCTGTGACCGCTCACGTAGCCGGGGAAGGCGGGCGTATTGAAGGTCTTCCGCTGGAAGGGCAGCCAGTCCTGAGCGAGTTGCCAGCGCACGAGACTCTGGTGCGTGGCGATGGAAGGGGCGGACAGATTCGAGGGATGCTCGCCTGGCCAGGAATAGACGGCCATCTTGCCAATGTGCAGCGAGCCGTTCACCTCCTGGTTGGCGGTCACGCTCCAGATTTTGTTGTGGCGCTGCCCGGCAGCGGTGCTGGCAGCGGTGATGACTTCCACCACGCCCGGCTCCAGGGGGAGACCCTGCGTATTGTATGAGGGACCAAGCGAATCTGAGGACTGTCCTTTGGTGCCCATATAGCGGATCATGGTGATGGGGCGCGGGCCATTGTAGTAGCGCTTGAGCGACCACGCGGCGCAGGCGGCATCATGTGTGGCGGCAGAGAGGGCGAAATACATTTTCACATCCCACTCCAGATCCCCCAGCGTGGGGCCGGTGCCGCGGATTTTTTTCACGAACTGCGGATCGTCGGCGACTTCGTTGGCCAGCACGTGCCAGTGGCCCGGCGGGGTTTCGGAATTCGGCCCGTCTGCCCAGAACTCAGCGAGCACGCGGACGTAGTCGGAGCGCTTTACCAGTTCCGGCGCGTAGGGCTGCCCCGTCACTGGATTCTGGGTTACCCCAGTGCCGGCATCGGAGCCGAGCGGGTTGTTGCCAAAGGCTCCCGGCGAGATGTCGATCAGGGTCGGATCATTGAGCTGCGCACTGGCCCGGAGGACGCCGAGGGCCTGCTGCTTGTACTCGTCGTCCGAGGGACTGGGATTACCTGGTGTGCTGAGCTTGGAGGGACCGCCAAAGGGATCAAGCCAGGGCTTGGTGTGATCGGTGCGCGTGAGGCTGAACGGTGTGGTGGAAAGCCCCTGGACGCCGACGAAGGTTTGAGTACCGCCCGGCAGCACATTGCCTGACTGATCGACGATGACCGACAGCGAGAGGGGCTGCCAGAAGTTGGGATTGGTGCTGGCGGGGATGCCGTAGCCCAGCGGCATGTTGGGCTGCATGACGGCGTTGTCCCCCAGTACACTGATGGGAAAGGCCATGTTCGGATTTAGAGCCGGGTTGTAGGCCTGCGGGTAGTTCAGAATGGAGAAGCCGTCCTGCCAGTCGAGGATGACCTGGCCGATGCGCTTTCCGAGTTCCGCAGGAGTCGCCGCCGTGGTCACGGGCGCAAGCGCAGTGGTTGTCGAGTAACCCATGGCGGTCATGCGGTTGTCGAGACCTGTGTGGATGGCCGCGAGTTTCACGGGGTCCGGCCCGGTCTCGAAACGCTTCTTCAAAATGCGGTAGGCGGCATAGCTGATGGCCTCGCGGCGCGCGAGTTCGATGTCCTCGGGGGTGGGCGGCGGCACGGCCGCCTTTTCATTGTAAAGATATCCCACAGCCACCGGGTCATACGCGGCCCACGCGTTATACATGGCCACGGCGGTATGGAATAAATTGCGGGCATGGGCCGGCGGGTGCGGCACATTGAGCCGGATGGAGGCCATCAGCTGCTCATTCCACTGGCGGGCAGCAGACTGCTGCGCCGGCGCGGACTGGAGCGTGCAAAGGACGGCGGTGGTGCCTGCGAGTGTCAGGAGAGGTCCTGAGCAGCAGGCGCGGACTTTGGGAGATGGCGCGCGCATGGGTTGGATGCCGGCGAACAGGGGATGACAAACCGTTCGCCGTATTAATACGGCTCTAGTAAATCCACGCAGCTCCGGCCAGTGGCAATCGACCAACTGCCGCTGCGGATGGATGAAACGGCTAAGGGCGAGGTGAACCCGGCGTAGTCTGTTTAACAAAGCCCCCCTGGTGATGGCTCGCGCCGGCTGGAAACGCGAGGTTGGCAGAACGAAAAGAGAAATGTAACCTCAGCAGGCGCTTTAGCCCGGTATCCCGCAGCCATGTCCTCCACCCGCCAGTCTTATCGAGAACCGGAAAGCCCGGGACCGTCCATCCTGACGGTGCTCGTGATGATCCTGCTGGGCACCTATGCGGTGCGGGCGCTCTTCGCACTGCCGCTGCCGCCTAATGTCGCGCCGCCGGGGGCGCTGGGCATCGAACAGCTGGGCAATGGCGAATGGTGGTCGGTCCTGACGCATATTTTCACTCACGACGGCTTGTGGCATGTGCTGGTCAACGTGCTGGTGCTGATCCTGTTTGGACTGGTGGTGCAGCGGAATGCGGGGACGCGGCACTTTGCCTATCTCTTTCTCTTCAGCGCCTGGGGCGGTGCCGCATTGAGCCTCGTGCTGCGCCCGGGCGATCCGCTGATCGGATGCAGCGGGGGCGTGATGGGCATCGTCGGGGCCTTTGCCGCCCTGCATCCGGAATACGATCTGATGCGGCCGGTGCGGCGGGTGATCCCCGCAGTGGAGTTGCGGCTGCGGGCTAAACACCTGTTCCCTGCCCTGCTGGTATCGTTTCTGGTGCTGGAGATTCTCTCGCGCAAACTGACGGGCGGCCCCTGGGTGGGGCTGCACCGGGAGGCCCATCTTGTCCACGCCGGCGGGCTGCTTGCCGGCTGGCTCTATGGCCGCCGTCTGGCGGGCGACGCGTATCGCAAGAGTGAATGGGACGGGTTTTTCCCCCAGGGTCTACGCCGGCGGCACCGCCCGGAGGAACCCGCCGCGCCGGTCACTGCGGGGCTGTTTCGACCGGATCTGGAGGAGCTGGAATCCGGCCCGCTGCCGCCACCGGCCCGGGAATTGAGTGACAGTGAGTTCCTCAAGGAACGGGTGGACCCGGTACTCGAAAAGCTCTATGCGAACGGTGCCGGCAACCTGACACCGGAGGAAAAGGCCATTCTCGAAGAGGCCTCCCGTCGCTTCTCCATGCTAAATTCCTGAGACCGCCGCCCGCTCTGGAGCGTTCAAAATTAGCGTGGACGCAGGGGGAATGGCGATTATGAGAATACCCTTCCCCACAGTGCGGAGCCCGAAATGCTCCTGCTGCGACTGTGGTCTGCATTCTGCTTCACCCCTTTTCCACAAACCTTATGAAATCGCCCCTGCCTGCCCTTCTCGCCGCCGGAACTGCGGCCCTTTTGGGTTCCTGCCAAATGCTTCTCCACGCACCGCAATCACCGTTCCCCGGTGACGACATGCCGGCAGGGGTCGTTCGTGGAGCTGACGGCACACTTTATCTGGATCCCAACGGTGTGCCACAGGGGCACCAGGCCGCGGACTTGCGGGCCCGCCCCACGGCACCGCGCGATGTCATCAGCTACTGGAGCGGGGAACCCGGTAATGGCCCGGCCCGCATCCGCATCGTGCTCAGCGAGCAGACCGCCTATTTCTTCAAAGGCAACGTGCTGGTCGGCAAATCCTGGCTCAGCACCGGCGACGAAGGCCACCGCACACCCACTGGCAGCTTCCGCATCATGCAGAAGAACAAGTGGCACAAGAGCAGCCGCTACGGTGCCTTCGTCGATGCCGCCGGGAACGTCGTGGACGGCGATGTGGACATCAAAAAGGATCCGGTGCCTCCCGGCTTAAATTACGAGGGAGCCAAGATGACCAACTTCATGCGCCTGACCAAGGATGGCGTCGGCATGCACGCCGGCTTCCTCCCCGGCTACCCGGCGAGTCACGGCTGCATCCGTATGCCGGAGCACATGTCGGAGCACTTCTACAACAACGTCGAGATTGGAACACCAATCTCCATTGTTCCCTGAGCCGGATCAGGGAGGCGTCAGCATTTCCACGCAGAAGAAACCGCGGTCCTGAGGCGCCGCAGGAATAGTGAAGGTCGCCGTCTGATTTCCAGATGCGGCTGGCACCAGAATCTGCCCGGGCACATCCTGCCATGCCGCAGGAGTGAGTCCGTAACGGATGCGGTAAATCCGCCCGGCGGCAGCGTTCCAAGTCAGCCGGTACTGGCCCGCAGCGGGACTGGAGACGCTGGAAATCGCCAGCCGGCTGGTGGCGAGGCGCGGATTGGTGCCAGCGTAGAGCTCCGTCAGATTCGACATCCCGTCGCTGTCCGCATCCCCCGCCGCATCATTGATGGCTGGATTGAATCCATTGGCTGACTCCCAGGCATCAGGCATGCGGTCGTCATCGGCGTCGGCCGGAGCAGACGCGACATCGAAGGTACCGGACTGCACATTCAGCGGCCCGCTGGCAGCGGTTATCCTCACACCGGTGGTCACCTGAGGAATGGTAAGATGCCCTGCAAAAATGCCATTGGCAAAGGTCACGCTCCCGGGCGTCACCGGCACCGCACCTGCAGACTGCCAGGGCAGCACCAGGCCCGTATTGGTTGCCGACCATGATGTGCCGTTGCTGGCAAAGATCCAGTCAGATGCGTTATTGTGATCGCTGCTGCCCGTGCGCTGCCAGGAATCGTTGCCATTCACCCGTGAGCCCAGGGCGGTGCCATTGCCGGTCCATTGCGAACCCAGGGTTATCGTCTGGCCGCTGACCGTCACATTCAGCGTGGCGAGTTCCGCCGCCGTCCAGCCCCAAGCGAAGAAATCACGGGGTGTGGTAGTGGCGTCGAGGATCATGACCCAGCCTTTGGCCGTTGAAGTCGTCCACGAAATGCCGCTGCCGAAGTGAATCCTTTCCGCCTGATTGAACTCCGAGACGCGGAGAATTTCCCCTGGAGCCATACTGGCTGGAAACTGCCAGAGCGTTCCGTTCAGGGCATTGACTCCAGTGCTGTGACCGACAGCGGCAATCCAGCCGCTGGTATTGACGGACTGGCTCCCCGTATTCTGGATCTCAAACTGATCCTCGTCTTCATCCGTGACCTCCGTGATCATCACCGTGGATTGGGAGGCCCCGCCGGTCTCAGCCGTGGCTGTCAGTGCAGCGGTGCCGGAGAACGATTCGACCATCCGGCCCTGGGCATCCAGTGCGGTAATCACGGAGGCAAACGGCACCCCGGCGGTGCCGGAAGCCGGAGTGAACTGCCACGTGAAATGATGCAGCGGCCCGCTGGTCGCGACGGCGAGCACCAGAGTCTTCTCATCAGAACCAGCAGTATTGGCGGCAGAGATCAGCACATTGAAAACACCCGCCTCGGACGCAGTGCCTGAGATCAGTCCGCTCTGCGGATCCACCGACAGTCCAGCCGGCAGCCCCTCGGCGCCAAAGAGTTCCGGCTCGTGCGTCGCTGTTATCGCATAGCTGAAGCTGTCGCCAATAATAACAGACGCGGAGAGCGGACTGTTGATTCCGGGCGGGCCGTCGGAGCCTGGCGTGCCATGCACGGTGCCGGATGCCATCCACGTTTCCCGCTCGTTCCAGTCGCGCGCCGGCGTCGCTGCTGGAACGAGCGCGGTGAGGGAGTATCCGGCTGTGGAGGTCAGCAACTCCCGGTCCGGCTCATACTTGAAGCTCAGGACCGCAGCCTCCCAGGGTTTGGGAAGTTTGAGTGTGATGGTTTCGCCACTGTTGTCCAGCGACCCGGCAAACTGCCCTGGTGCCAGCACGTGGGCCGTCAGCGGGAATCGGCTAAGGAAGCTGATGCGGTTGCGGCAGACCACAAGATAATGCCCGGGAGCGAGTGAAGCATCCTCAGGGAACGTGTAATCAATGCCATTGGTGAAGCGCACACCAGAGAGGTGCAGCACCGCAGTACTAATGTTGAGGAGTTCCACGAATTCGTAGTCGCTGCCGCCGTCAGGCTTGTAGAGGATTTCACTGATGCGCAGGCCGTCGAGCAGCGCCTGATAGCTGGCCGGCAGAGGGCCGTTGGGCAGCCCCGGCGAAGGCACCGCGAATGTCGTCAGGGTGTCACTGCCATCGGGAGTGCGGCCGGCGGATTCATCACGCCGCTGCGCAATGACATCAATATGATCAATCGTCGTGCCGTTGGCACCCATGAGACTGATGGAGCCAAAGCTGCTGTTGAGAGAAAACGGCAGCTCCACCGGATTCCCAGCCGTGGCATTATTCCCCTTTGCTTCAAACATGAGGTAAGCACCAGGAGCCATGAAGCTCAGTGCCGGCAAAACGTGGCGGGTCGGATAGTTCACGAAATCGTCTGTCAGGCGCAGCCCGCCCAGCGGCACGGGAGCAGCCTCCGGATTGTGCAGTTCAACGAAGTCACTGCTGAAACGGTAATCCGGATTGCTCAGCCATTCATTGATACGCAGGGCGGCAGGAGAACCGGTCGTGGAGACCGCGGTATTTGCCCCGCCGACGGTCGGAGTGCAGAGCGCCCATGTGGTCAGGGATGCACCGGTGCGCCCGATGGAATAGTCGGCAGCCTGCGGGCCGAAGGTGACGGAATCAATGAGCGTCTGGCCAGCCGCCGGGGAACTGTAGAGATAGAGGCTGTCGCCCTGCTGATCGAGCTGGAATCCAGTGTGAAGGCCGGGGGCCACAAAATCGGAGTCCGCATAGAGCACCAAACGCTGACCGGCATTCAAGACGGTCCCGGTCCCGAAAACGTATTTCTCTTTCACGACGGAATCATCCGTCAGGGACATGCCGTCAAGAGTGAGCGGTGTGGCACCGGTATTGTGCAGCTCAATCACGTCACGGAACAGCCCATTCGACTGATGGGCACTCACGTTGGCCGCCAGCACTTCCGAAATAATGAGCGCCTGATGGGCGCTGGCGAGTGTGGCCTGAGCCGTGGGCGCTGCGGGCTTGAGAGCGGTTGCGGCCTGCCCGCCGGTGACGCCGTCCGGAATCAGGTCCAGCAAATACAGGCGGCGCTGCCGGACAAACTCCTTGATCTGATCATTCACAGATGCCGGCGACCAGCCGCCAAGGTGAGAGTCAACAAACTGATAGAACGGAGGGTTGGCACTGACTGTCGTATCGGTGTCGAAGACGGTCCCCAGGAGGAGACGCAGCGTGGAGAAGTAAGTATTGCGCCAGTCAGCGTTTCCGATGTTGGCACTGGTGCCGGCGAGAGGCAGCAGGGTGCGGAAGGCATACCCGCCGGCCCCGCCCTCAGTCATATCAAACAGCCCCACCGCATTGTAGGCCGGGCGGGTATCGCCCTGACCAAATATGGTATCGAGGTCATGCGGCACCAGTTGAGCGCGGCGTTGATTCCCGGGCGATGGCACAAAGTAGATGCCGTAATCATCATCCACGCCATTGGAGACGTTGGTCTCATAATCCTGCATGATGGTCATGACCGCGAAGAAGCGCGCCCACTGGTCGGTATCCGCCACCGTTTGCACCTGCTCCAGCTGGTCGCCGTTCAGCCCGGTGCGCGCCCAGTTTCCGATACCGGAAAGGCGGCTGCCGTTACTCTGGGAGACATCGGCCGGCGAGGAGCCGGGAAAGTGCGGCGCGGTGGCGCTTTGCATCGCGGTGAAGAAACCGGTGAGATCACTCCAGTCATTGGCGGCGCCATTGTTTTGCTTCGACCAGTTGTCGAGCAGTCCATCCGGATTGCCCGGCACCGTCCACCCGGCACTGCGCCAGTAGCGTTCCGGACTGCGCTTGGTGTAGAGATTTCCGCCATCCGCCACCGGCCAGTGGTTGTCCACATACTCGCGGCCTTCCGGCTCCACGCGGGCCCACATGCCATAGTCCGGCGTGCTGCCGGAGCCGGTAGTGTATTCCACGCCGTTGCGGCGCAGTTCCACGGGAATGGTATCGCTGGCCGCCAGACCGGCAGCCTGGAAAAGCCGCATGCCGAGGTGCTGGAGGTGAGGGGAACGCGGGTGCAGATTGAAGCTGGTGATGCCGTCCCACGCATTGTCATTGGGCATCCGCACCCGCAGCGGCCGGAACTGATAGCTGCGGCTGCTGTTGCCGCGGATGCGCATGGAGGAGCGGTAACGGATCGTGGCTTCGCTGCCCCGGAGCGCGATGAGCGTCATATTGAACTGCCGGTCGCTGCTGCTGCTGACGTTGTTAAAGGCCTGGTTCTCCGCAGCGGTGAGAGTGAGCCGGTAGGTGTCTGCGGTAGCAGAGATGGCTTCATCATCCACCTGCAGGACGCAGTTGGCATTTTGCCCTTCGGAGGTGGAAGCCGGCCAGTTGCGCGTATTCGTCCCGTCAGTGGAGGAGATGTAGAACTCCAGAAGGGTTTGATTGGGCCAGGGCGTGAGCACGGCCTTGAAATTACCGCTCCCGTCGCTGGTCATGGCCACACTTTGAAAGCTATCCGGACTGTTGGACGAGGCGTCGCGGTAGAACAGTGTCGCCGACCGCTCAGCGGCAGGGCTCTCGTCATTCACCTCACAGGAAATGGCAATGGGATCACTGGAGCGCGGGACTGCAGGGGAATGCTTCACGGCATGAATCACGGGGGCCACGTTGGCTGTATTCACCGTATTGGCCGATCCCGGAGTCCCGCCGCTGGTGGCCGTGCTGGGTGCCCAGTTCTGGCCATTGTCATTACTGAGCGCGGGATTGCGCAATTCCATCGACTTCCCGCCGCCATCCGCAGGGGAGGTCCAGTCCCAGCCGTTGAAGGCGGACTCCCGCACCCGTTGCCCCCAGTCGCCTTCTGTGGCATAGATGACTTCATCCACTTTCGTCCACGATCCGGCTGTCGCGCCGGGCTTTGAAAGCACGATGCGCTCGCCATTATTGGAGAGCGTGACTCCTGCCTCCCAGGGGCCCGCCACGGGGACGTTGCCATGTGCCGCGGTGAGCTGCGCGGGGTTGGCAGCCACGGCCAGATAGCCGCCCGCAGGAATGGTGGTGCCGGCAGGAAAAGTGAACTGAACTCCGCTGGTAATCGCCCAGCCGCCAATGGCTGCCGGGGTGGTGCCGGGATTGTGGAGTTCGATGTATTCCAGCGCCGTATTCTCGGGAAAGGCCGTGCCGGGACGGTACATGATCTCACTGATCACCGGAGCGGCGGAAAGCATTCCGGATCCACTCAGCAGAGCAACCGCGGCGGCGGCGAAAAATGGGCGCATAGTCATGAACAGAAAGGGGAAATGACGGATGGGAAACCGGAGTGTATCGCCCCTGCCTCTGCCGGGTCAACCCCGGCGGGCATGGCTCCGGTGACTTTTTCCTTAATGCCTCGCGTGAAATTCCCTCTTGGGCATGATCCAGCTGCTGCCCATCATGCGGCCATGAACGACACGTCCCCCCACCCGGCAGACCGCATCAGCATTCCGGAATACGCCATGGCCCTGGCCCATGTGGCCAGCCTGCGTTCCGAGGACCCCTACCGGAAAGTGGGCGCAGTGGCGATCGACTTCGCCAACCGTGTGATCGGCACGGCCTACAATGGCCTCGCTCCTGGATTTGATCCGCCCCCAGGCTTTTGGGACGACCGGGCGGCCCGGCAAAAGTACATGCTGCATGCGGAGGTAAATCTGTGCAGCCTGTTCACCCGCGGCACGGTGAAGCTGGTGGCGGTGACCACCCAGCCGTGCACCAGTTGCATGCAGATGCTCTGCGCCTACGGCATCAAGGAAATCTATTACCGCGACCCCTACGAATCCAGCGAGGCCCACGCCATTGCCGAAACCTACGGAGTAAAGCTCACGCGGCTGACGGACTATCCCCACGCCGGACTCTAGCAGATGCTACTGCGGCGGCGGAGAGCTTTCCTCTGCGGCAGGCGGAGTACTCTCCTCCTCCGGGGGCAGCGGAGCATCCACCGGCTGATCGCCGCTGTTCAGATAGTCATTGAGATTCGTCGGCGGGCCGATCAATCCTTTGGCCATGGCCAGCCAGGCACGCGCTCTGGCAAACCCGGCCGGCTGACGCTCCACCAGCCTGGCCGCCCGTTCATCATCACCGGCTGCCTCCCGGCGAATGCCGTCCACCGGCTCACCGCGCGGGGGCGGATTGGCCGGGTCCATGGACATGCCGTCCTCCGCTGCCGTCAGGGCCGCCGCAGAGAGTGCTTTGCTGCGGGCGGCGGAATTTGAAATCCCCGCCACCAGCTTCAACCCGCGCGGCCACTCGCCACGCCGGACAAAAGCCACCGCAAGTTCCTCCATCGCGCCGGCATCCGCTTCATCCGCAGAAGCCTTCGCCATCGCCTCCGCCTCATGCAGCAACTGCACAGCTTTGGCTTCCAGCGCCTGCATCCATGCTTCATCCGCAGCGCTCACCAGCAGCGGGACCCGCTGCGCCGGAATGCTCACCGCACCTGCGGCCGCAATACTTTGCTCCAGTGCCGCCGCGGCATCGGCGAACAAATTGGCCGATGAAAGCCGGCGCGCCAGTTGCAGCAGCGTGCGGCTGCGCGCTGCGGCATCCGGAATGCCCCGCGCCGTCTCCCCGGCCAGCTTCAGTGTGGCTTCAGCGGCGGCTTCCGCTCCGGAGGCATCGGCGGCGTTGCGCTGACAGTCCGCCAGTGTCAGCAGCGCCGCGACTTTGTCCGCCGGGGCCGCGGCACGGTCCACATCCGCCTGGCATTCGGCGAGCAGTTCCACAGCCGGCCGCAGTTTTAGATAGAGCAGGAGCGACTCAATTTCCAGCCGGCGGCGCAGTGCCGGGTCCTTGATGCGCTCCATGAGTTTGGGCACCACCGCTTCCCTGTCCTGCCGTCCCTGACACCAGCCGGCCAATTCCTCCCACAAGGGCGTCTGCTCAGCTGCCGGCAGCGCTTCAATGGCCGCGGCCGCCTCATCGGGGCTGTCGATGATGGAGAGATGCACCCTGGCCCATGCCATTTCGCGTTTTACCGCAGCCGCGTCCGCAGGGGCCAGTCCGGAAAGGGCGGCGGACGCTTCTGTGAGCAGAGTGCGGGCGGTTTCCTGACTGTTTGTCGCCGCCAGTTTGCGTGCGAGCGCCGCTTTCTGCAGCGGGGTCTGCGCTTCCGGCAGAGCCGCATCAGCAAATCCCAATTCGGCAAGATGGCCCAGGATTTCAGCGCGAAACTTCTGCCGGCCACCATCCTCAGGCAGCAACACCGCGAGTGTTAGTGCCTCCCCGAAATCCTTCGGGTCAGCATTCAAATGCGCCTGCGCCGCCTGCCGGACTGCCCGCAGCCGGATCTCGGGTGTCGCAATTTGCTTCAGAGTGCCCTGGGCGGCATCCAGCATCCCGCCGTGCGCCTGAAGAATGGCGACCTCCATGAAATCGAAGTCCAGAACCTGGCGCTCTACGGGATCGTCAGGCGAGGGCTCCGCAGCGGCACGCGCGACGAGTTGCGCCGGGGTCTCATGCTGCCACGGCAGCGGAGCCGGGCGAAACCACCAGTAGAGAAATCCGAGACAAAGAACGGCGGTGAGCACGATGCCCAGCCAGCCCTCCTTTTTCCCCGAGCCGATCTTCATCGCACAAACAGCTCCGGCGCACCCTCCACCGCGTAAAGATCAACAGTGGCTTTGCGGCCCTTGAGTTCATGATTGCCCAGCGGCCGGGTGTGCTTGCTGCCTTCTTTCCAGCCTTTGAGGAAATCCCCGCTCACCACCACGTCGCTGCCCAGCGAGCGCGTGAGCGCTTGAATACGGAAGGTGGTATTCACGGCATCGCCCAGCATGGTGAGACCGCCCTGGCCGAGCTGGCCCCAGGAGACTTCGCCGACATGGAGTGCCACGCCGCTGGTGAAATTGACACCGTAGCGCTCGAACGTCCACTTCATCTCCTCCTGAATCAGGTCGCAGCTTTCCCGCAGGTAGCGCGCCGCAGACAGCGCCCACTTCCGTGCGTTCACGCTGGTGTCTGTCCAGTAAGCCAGCACGGCGTCACCGATGAATTTGTCGATCGCAGCTCCGTGCTCCGTCAGCACCTGGTCGCAATAGCCGTACCAGCTACCGATGGCCTGCGCCAGTTCGTCATGCGGAATCAGCTCCGAAAGCCGAGTGAAGCCTTTAATATCGCTCACAAGGATGATCATGGGCACCACCTGCATGTCGGTCTGCATTGTGTTTTCCTCCGCACCGGGGTGAGCGAGATGGAACTGATATTCGACATCACAAATGCGAATGACATCGCCGCCCTCCAGCTGACGCACGGTGGTCACGCGCTCCCCGTTGACGTAGCTGCCGTTAAAGCTGCCGAGATCGTAAAACCAGTATTCACCCTCCTCCTGACGGCGGATCATCGCGTGACGCCGGCTGACCCGGTTATCCGGCAGGCAGATCGTGCTTTCCTGCTTCCGGCCAAAAATGGCAATCTCCGGGAGGACGACCTGTGTGCCGTCGGCCCGGTTTACCAAAGTGGCCTGGATTTCTGGTTCGCTCATGGCGTGATGTCTGCATCCCGCGCGGAGCAGCGGACTGCGCACCAGGGATTTTTCGGGAGATAATAGGGAAGTTGGAGTGGAATGGAAAGAATCAGGTTCAAAGATCATGCGGGGACACGGCGAAAAGAGCAATTCACTCTGGATCAGCGTCGCCAAGGGCCTCTTTTTTCCACCTGGAAGCGGATTTTGTACCCGGCACGACCGGATTTGCGCCGTGAAGATGCTAAGCGGGCAATCCCCCAGCCCGTCAAGCCCGGAATCCTGACAAGATGTGCCGTTTTCGTCAGTTGCCACGAGTCCCCGCCGGGCCCATTCAGGAAAAGTTGAGGTTAAATGAATATTTCCGCTGCTCCTGCGGTCTAAGGGAGTCATGCGCACTTATTCTTTCATCTTCATGGGGTTCTGTCTGCTGCATCCGGCGGCGGATCTCGCGGCAGGAGAGCGGATAACTCTCACGGCCACGAGCAAATCGAGCGGCTTTTCCGATTCCGCTCAGTCTGTGAGCCTCGGAGCCGGCGACTCGGTCTCCGTACTCTTCGCCGGTCCGGTATCTTCAGGATTCTACTTCATCGTCACTATAGACGAGAAGGAACTGGCCTTTACCAGCCGGGTCACGGTCAACGGAGAGTCGCAAACGAACCCGGTCATCATCGCCGGACCGGCCGTGGTGAAGGCCCGCATCGGTCCATCCACCCAGTCGCTCACCGGACTAATGACACTGGAGGTCACCCGGGCCGGTGCCGCGGCCACCTCGGCCGCCCTGCCCATTTCCGCCGGATCAACATGGCAGGTCATTCTGGAGGGCAGTTCCGACCTCATCACGTGGTCCTCCATCACACCTGGGGACTATCCAGGTGACGGGCCACAGAAGTACTTCCGCACCCGCCTCGTTCGCCGGGACCCCTGAAAATTTACGCGGGCCTTACAGACGCCGCGGCCAGCAGGGGCACAGTAGGGCAACCATGAAACCATCCTTCCAACCCTCCATGAAAACCGTCGTTCCCGCCATCCTGGCCAGCCTCGGGCTCTTTGCTCTCGC
>Ga0315905_10000260_pt1 | contig 57156 bp, 59 predicted proteins | sample LakEriMetagenome_5_FD_203522 | JGI IMG/M metagenome (GOLD analysis project Ga0315905, IMG submission 203522) | Freshwater fungal communities from buoy surface, Lake Erie, Ohio, United States - Buoy 4 MA121 | ecosystem: Environmental > Aquatic > Freshwater > Lake | place: USA: Lake Erie, Ohio...
CTGCTTTCGCCCGCGCAATCGCGCGCATCACCGAGCCTTCGCCCCAGTTATAAGCGGCCAGCGCCAGCTGCCAGTCGCCAAACATGCGATGCAATCTTTGCAGGTAAGTCAGTGCCGCGTCAGTCGAGGCCAGCACATCGCGGCGATCATCGCGAAAGGCGTTTTGCTGGAGGTTGAAACTGCGGCCGGTACTAGGAATGAATTGCCACATCCCGGCGGCCTTGGCGTGCGAATACGCCTGAGGATTGAAGCCTGATTCAATAAAGGGTAGCAGCGCCAGTTCGGTCGGCATCTGACGCTTCTCTAGCTCCTGAACTACGTGGAACAGGTAACGAGAGGCGCGTTGTGCAGTGCGCTGCACGCCCTCAGGACGCGCGCCGTACCAGAAACTATGATTGGCCACGAGCGGGTTGTTCAGCTCCTGGATGGCAAAGCCTTTGCGGATGCGATCCCAAAGGTCGCCCTGATCTGTACTGTTATTAGTGAATTGCTGATCCAGCAGTTCGGCCTCAGCAGCAGGCATCAACACGGCGGGGGCAAACTCAAGGTTCTGCTGGCCCACATCTTCGTATTGAGCGAGCATCCCTGAGCGATCCGGTTCGGCAAACGCAGTCGCGTGAAAGACCGCCATAGCGGTCAAGGTCGCGACACATGCCAGCGAGGCAGATTTTAAGTACAGCATAGGTTGGATTTTCCCGGAAGGCGTGCCGGCAAGGCTGCCCTCATTCAGTCGAACTCGGAGTCTATTGATGACATGGAAAGCCCGTCAAGCAGAATATTGACAGACTTTGATTGAATAAGTTTCAATTTAGTAATATTTTGAATGCCAGGATTGGCTTTCCTTGCCGTTTAATCTTTCACGGATGAAAGATCTGCAAGAACTCGGGCGCGTCTTGCGGGTTCTTGAGCGACATTCCGATAACCGTCACGGGTCGGGTGGATCTTGTCAGCCGCCAGTTCGGTGTCGGGCACTGAGAGCCAGGTATCGCCCCAAATTTCAGCGACTTCGCGGACCATCTCACGCTGTGGGAGTTTTGCTTTGGGTGGTAGTACCCAGAAAACACGGGTACCTGCCTTGACGTTTTCGCGGATTTTATTGAGTTCGGCGATCGTATTGATGCCCTTGTAATCATTGGTTCCCAAACTGATGATCAGGTTTTTTACCGGAAGTTGTGAGTTAAATGCCTGAAGATATTCCTTGTTCCACTTTGATGAGGTCCAGCCTGTCTGTGCGTAGGTGACGCATTCCTTGCGAAAATGTGAAATACCCACCGCGATGCTATCGCCGATCACCAAACATTCGAGCATACCCAGTCCCCCTAAGAAATCAATTTATCTTGCGTTAAGGCAGCGATTGCTACACTGGCAACTCTGTCGAAATACCGCTAATGACCAGAGACAGTGCAAGTCACGTGCCAGTAAAACGACGGAAAGTCAGAATATTACATAAATAGCAATATTTTTGGGGCCAAGCTTTGCGTGTTTGTTGTGCTGAAGCCGTTCGATCCTGTGGAAGATCTCTTTTTGCCTCAGCGTGCAAAATCAAGGCAAAGGCGCTTTTGTCAGATAGGAAATTTCCGAGCCGATGTGGAAGATCCTGAGCTAGGCGGAGAATCGTGCCCCTGAGGCCCGGCCTATAATGCCGGCTCGATCCTTTTAAGCAGACTATTCCCGATGGGGCGGATGACGCCACATAGGCTCTCCCCGGGATGGCAGCCATTATGCAAAACAAAAAAAAGATTTTTCTAGGGCTGGCTGTGATTCTGGCCACCGTGCTGGCGCTGGTTTTCTTTCTGAAATTCCCAGACCGAGAGTCCGCGATCGGTGAGGTGCCGCAAGGGCAGGATGATTTTCCTGTGAACTCCTTAGCGGCCTTTGATCTTTCTCACGTGAAATACAAAGAGACCGAGCCGAAAAATCGAGTAGCTGCCTGTATTAGCAAGCGCTACAAAATCACCTCGGACGCAGCCCGAAAGATCACGCAGCTGGCGGAGCAGGTCGCTGCAAAACATGAGCTTGATCCGAATTTGATTCTGGCCATCATTGCCAACGAATCCAAATTTCACCCATTACTAGTTAGCCCCGTGGGTGCTCTGGGTCTGATGCAGATCATGCCCAACGTGCACAAGCGTAAGTTGGCTGCTTACGGTGGAGAAAACGCGGCGCTCAATCCCGAGGTGAATATGATGATTGGCGCGACCATCATCAGCAGCTTCATTCGGCAAACGGGCTCGTTGGAAGGAGGCCTTGCCATGTATGTCGGCGCAGGCTTCGACACCTCACATCCTTACGTTTACAAAGTCAAATACGAACTGGAGGTGTTCCGCGATTGCGCCAACGGTATCGTCCGAAATATTCCCGATCCTTCTGCATCAAGGGCTAACAAATCGACCGCATCAGCACTTGAGGAGGCGCCTACGGCTCCTGCAGAGGACGCTGAAAAGTAATCAGCACTTGCTTGGCGGCTTGGAGACGTCTTGCCAGCGACCGCATGGTTTTATGACGCTCACTTTGATTGTGGTTCTTGCTTTGGCGCGCCGTCGTCACTCGTTTGCTCCGCTGGCGGGACTACTACTGGCGAGTTCAACTCGTTTTTCCAGCCTAGACTGAACGCCAGTTCTTGGGCGAGGCGTTGATAACCTTTAATCGTGAAGTGAGTCAGGTCTTTCGACATCAATGCCGGATTCGCCAGCAGCCATGCATAGGATGAGCCCTGCCCGCCCATAGCGGTCTGCATGCTCCAGACTTTGCACGAATATCGCGCACCGACATCTTTTTGAATAGTCGAAATTTTTTCGTGGATGGCAGAAAACCGAAGCAAATCCACCGCCGAGTATTCGTAGACCACTCGGTCTCGCGGTTTGACTTTGTGTCCGCTTTTATCTTTTTGTGCGTACGCGTTTTTGTTTTTATGTGTCTTTTTTACCTTGCGTGACCGAGGTACCAGAATGCCCCGATCGCCAGGTGCAATCAACAGACATTCTGATTTCGGGAACACTTGCCGCAGATTTTTCAGTGATTGATTCAGTGTCTTTGTATAGCTTGCTGCATCGAAGGGCGCGGCATTGCCTTCGTTGGTGCCGTATTCCAGCATGACCAAATCGTATTTTCTGTCTTTGAAGTATTCGGAAAAATACACGGGATCAAGCTGCTGCCATGCGCGGACCGTAGCGCCGGGTATGCCAAAGGAGTCCAGCGTCGCAGCGGGTGCCTGCCGAAAATTCAGAAACATGCCGTTAAGCTGCACGGGCATCTCGGTCACGCGAATTTTCAGCAGTGATAGTGGATGATTGCCGACGATTGTTAGCGAGCCAAAGCCAACTGCGCCATCCAGACTGATCTTATTTTCCGGACCATCATCGACGCTAATCGAAATACTGCCGTTCCCTGGCGCCTGATGGAAAAAAAGCTCAACGCTGCTTACATCCGCTTCACCGGATTCGTTACGCAAATCAAACCACAGGTAGGCTTCAGATTCACTTTGCAGCACATTCAAGCCAACGCCGGTCGGTATGCCGGTATTGCGTGAAATGTATGCAAGATCTGATTTCCATTTATCCATGCAGTGCCGTCGTAACGACAGGTTCACGCCGGCTCTGCCCATCGTGAAGGGGATGAATTGAGTCCGGGTTTTGAGGCCCTGTGCCAAAAAAATTCGCTTTAGCTCATACGAAAAGGACCCTGCAGCCAGATGGCTATCTCCCCAGATGCCGACGCGCATTGCCTGAGCGCGTGCACTACCTGGGCGCGTCAATACCGGAGCGCTCTGTATCGTATCCGAGGCCTGTTTGGCAGGTACGGCTAAGCGAGTTGTCAGTATGCCCAGCTCATCTAGTTCCTCGGCATCGGGCGGTTCAAGAATGTCTTTGTTCTGTGGCGAAGGTGTTGGATTTATTTTGTTTTTTACAGGGCATTGAAGATCACCGATGACCGCGCTTTGCTGAAAAATAAAATGCCGCCCCGGTTCGATCGCCCGTGATGTGAATGGTAACCATGCCATCAATATGAGCAGTAGGCTAATACCGCGCGCTGCTACCGCGCGTGCGTTTGCTATCGACGGAGACATCAGCATATGGGACAGGCCTGCTGCATGGATTTTTTCAGTACGTGTCTACGGTTTGTCATCTCAATTAGTGTTGGGGGGATCGATTGTTTTTATAACGGCCGCTGCGATTTTTTGCAGGCCCTGTGGGCTGAAATGAATGCCATCATCCGCGCGAAGATTAATTTTTTTTCCTGTTTCATCCGGCATGGAGCGAACATAAGGCTGATCCAAATGGCCGATCAGTGCTTCTGTTGAAATAAAGTCAAAGCCATGCCGCTTCATGTTATCGCGAAAAATAGGATTTTGTACGATGGCGCCGCTGCGCACTCTTTTTTCTTTCATGGTCGGCAGACCAATCCAAATGAGATGCACCTTTTTTTCTTTCGCAAATTCGCAGATCTCGCTGACTCTTGCGCTGTAAATTTCTTCCCATTCTGGGGATGGAAAACGGATCACTTTTCTGTTCTCGTAAATATCCCAGGGATCATTCGGACCGAGAAAAATTGCCACAGTGGTCAACTTGTGCTCGACAATTTCTGTTTTTATTTTTTGAACCCAATCCAGCCGACGTTTGACAGTCAGTCCTGTGCTTTGTTGACTCTCATTACGTAAAAGCCATTCAGGATGTGATGCTTTCAGCCGCCGCATGATGATCGGTGCGATACCCTGCATCATCGAATCGCCTGCAAACAGGATGCGTTGCACGGCCGGCCTGTCTGGTTGTTTTAGGGGCGTTTCTGACGCTGGTGTTGGTGGCGCAATCACAGTTTGCGGAGGTGGAGGGGTAACCGGTGCAGTCCGAATCGAGAAATAAGCGATGAGCGACAGCAGCAACATCATCGCCAGCGAAATCGTTAGATATTTATTTTTCGGTGAGAGCATCGAATTACGCGCGTAGTATTTTTGTATGGCGAGTCAAGAATGAGCCAGTCATGATTTAACGCTCATGCTGCATGGGACGACCTTCAGATTTTTGTTGATCTCATTGTTCGCCGGGGCAGGTAGACCGGATACACGCAGAATTTCCGCAGTCATTGCGCGCACTCCTTTTTTTGTCAGATGAATATGGTCTTTGCCAAAATATTCTTTGTGGCTCTGCCCGATGGCCCGCCAGTCAATCAGTTTGACGTTGGGAAAATCTGCGCTCAGACTTTTTAGCAGATCATTATTGGATTTTTCCCACCGGCGTGGCGCCTTGACGTTGACGAAAACGACCTGACGTACTGTCGAGAGCAGGGCCATCACCTCTCTGACCTGAGCTTCATACAAATAACCATTCGTGCCCAAGTGAATGACAACGATATCCGCTAACTCATTTCGCTCTTTCAGCTCATGAAGTCGGTTCAATCCATCCTTACCTTGACGGCCAATTGCTGCGTCGATCTCAAGACCTTCGACTCGCTTCGCCAGATGATCACTCGCGCCCAGCAATACCGAATCGCCTAGCACGGTGATCACTGGTTTTGATTTGATGGAAAATTTATTCGATACGGAACGAATGCAGGCAGCACGCATCCGGCGAGCGGGAGTCTCGTTGTCATGCGGTGGGTCTTCTGCCTGCGCAAGTTCATCGGCGACCTGACTAGCCAAGGCATTATTTTTTTCAACTGGGGCAGGACGGATTTGTATCGTAAGCACTGTCGATAAGATACCCACGAAACATGCCGCAAAAAATCCATAACGTTTCTGAGCCGGCCATCGAAACACCTCGCCCGTTCGTACCGGGTTTTCAATCAGCTGGTAAGAAAGTTCAGTCAGAAGGAGCGTTAGGGTCAGTCTGATTGACGCTTGAATCCAGGCGTTATCCGATAACTCAAATTCGGGACGCAGAAGAGCAAATACAGGCCAGTGCCACAAATACAGGCCATACGATCGCTTACCTAACCAAGCCAGCGGGCGAATGCTCATTAATTCGGATAATGCGCTGTCTTTTTGCGCGGCAGCGAATACCAGGCCAATCGAAAACAGACCTACCCAAAAAAAGCCGCCCTGATACAAGGCGCGGTCGTACTCAGTCACGAACAGCATCGTCCACAGCAGAGCGCTGAAGCAGATAAGCCCCAGAAAATCGGTCATCGCGCGCGTGAGATGTGTCTCGGGTGTCGCGTTTGTCGCGGGTGTTTGCCAAGGATTCCAGGCTGCTGCCAGAGAAGCGCCCAGAAACAATCCCATCGTGTGCGTATCCGTGCCTAGATAAATGCGACTCGGATCCTGAGACTGGGGGTAGCCATACCGGGCAGATAAATAAATCATCCACCCCGAGCTCAGCAGCGCGAGCCCCGCTGCAACGAACAAAACGCCGCGCTCGCGGAAGTGACGCAATATGACCAGCAGTAGCAAAGGCCAGGCGATGTAAAACTGCTCTTCAATGGCCAGCGACCAAAGATGCTGCAAGAGGGCAGGGCGACCGGACATCTCAAAATACGATTGTTCCGAAAAGATTTGCCACCAGTTCGAAAAATAAAAAAGTGCAGGTAGCAAATCGGATCGCGTGCGCCAGGCCGCATCCTGCACGAACCACTCGGTGACCAGAACACAAAAAATCAGCAAAGCCAGCACTGCCGGAAATAATCGACGTGCTCGTTTCAGATAAAAGCTGCCAATGGCGATCGTGCCATTTTTCTGGAATTGCCGGATTAATTGGGCCGTGATGAGAAAGCCCGAGACCGTGAAAAAGATATCGACGCCGAGAAAACCCGAAGAAAATAAGCCGGGTATATCCAGGTGATACAAGATGACGGCGACTACCGCGAATGCACGCAAGCCCTCAAGGCCAGGCAGATAGTCGGTATGTTTCTGCTGGTGCGTCACAGTGATACTCGGAAAATGCACACCGCTGATTATAGGGAGTAATCAGCGATTTTGATAAAGCTTTGCTACGTATTTGTGAGTCAGTAGCGCTACGCTCTGTAAAAATTGTAAAATTAATAATTAATCTCTTATTACTGCATCGCATTGTCAATCAGTGACTGCAAATCGTCATACGTATCCACCGCGGTAAATTGAGGGAATTGGGCCTTGACGTTGGCGGGCGCGTGAAACAGGAATCCTGCATCCGCTGCCCCCAGCATGCTGGTGTCATTAAACGAATCACCCGCGGCAATTACCCGGTAATTCAGCGCTTGCAGGGCCAGTACGGCGGCGCGCTTTTGATCTGGAATACGCAGTCGGTAGTCGACAATTCTGTCGTCCCTGACCAGTAGCGTGTGACAAAGCAGGGTGGGCATGCCCAGTTGCCGCATGAAAGGCGCAGCGAACTGCTCAAAAGTGTCCGACAGGATCAGCAGCTGGACTTTTGTACGCAAGGTATCTAGAAAATCTCTGGCCCCAGGCAATGGCTCAAGCGTACCAATGACCGCCTGTATCGCGGAAAGGCTCAGTCCGTGTTGATCCAGTATTTCCAGGCGGCTGCGCATGAGCTTGTCGTAATCCGGCTCGTCCCGCGTCGTTCGGCGTAATGCCTCAATACCGGTTTTCTCAGCCACTGCAATCCAGATTTCCGGTGTTAGAACACCTTCCATGTCGAGGGTCACTATCGTTTGTTTCATGGGTTTTGCTAATTTTTATGAGATTTGGGAAGACGATATTTTTTGAGCACCTGCTGCGTCTGGAAGCAAAGTAAAGCATTCAAATGCTATCCGTGCAAATACGTCCTGAGATTACATATTGCCAATGTGCTAATAAAAATAATAAACAGCCTCATTAATTGGCTTAGAAATTAGAACTTTGTACAAAGTCTGTTGGTACAATCGAAACCTAAAACAACATAAGTAATTAAGACCGGAAACTCTTATGTCCGGAATAAGCTTATCAAGCTCTTGATTTTTCTGGCGCTTGCGTCGTGCAACCATGCTGGTTCGCCGGTAAGCGCAGAATAATCCAGCGTCTCCTTAAATCGATAAAAAAAATTTCAAAATGAACGTATCGTTTAACGCCACTGCCGGCTTTATTGCAGCATTTTTTTTTGCGCACGCAGTTCAGGCAGCGGATGCGAATCAAACCATTCCGCCGGTCAGTAATCAGGAAGCCGCCACGTTGTTATCTGGTACGGCATTGCAATCAGGGTTGCCTCCTGCGTTGAAAACCGAGCAATGGACGCGCTATTCAAATCAGGTGCGGTCAAACTGGACTCAGTACGTCACAAAAATCGCCAATCCCATGATGGCGTGGTCGCAGAAAGAAGTGCCCGCTTTCCGTGAGACGGTTTTTTATCCTTTTTCTGGTCCGGATTTTTCAACCGTCTATCAGATGTATCCGAATGCTCAGCGCTATGTCATGGTGGCAATGCAGCGCGCCTATCAGCCGATTGATCTGCGTACCCTCAACGCGACCACACTGGATCAGACGCTGAGTGTGCTGATCTCTGCATGGGAAAACTATGGGCGTGACGGATTTTTTGTCACTGAATATCTGGATCAGTATGTTTACCAGAATCGGGTACACATCGGCGCCAGCACCTTGCTGGTAACCACTTTGCGCCTACAGCGTTTCGTCATTAACGATGTTGTTCCTCTCGATTGGAATGAAAAGGGCGAGATCATCGAATTACCGGCTACGACCAAAGAGTGGACGTCAGTACGTTTCAAACTCTCCAAGAACGGAAGGCCGGTGACGCTGGACTATCTGCGCATCGATTTATCCAACAAAGGTCTTCAGGCATCACCCAAAAATTACACGCTGATTAAGCAGCTGGCTTCTAATCCAACTTTGTTCAAAGCCGCATCACATCTGCCGCAAAACAAGACCTTCTCGATGACGGCAGACGCCGTGATCAACAATGCGCCTTTCATCGTCCAGGATGAAACTGGCATTCAATACACCAAACTGGATGCAGGCTTCAGCACCCAGCTCTATGGAAAATTCGAGCGCGCGCATCATTCCTTCAATGCCTACCAGCGAGATCTGGCGAAGGCCTTTGAAGATCGCAAAGATATTCGTCCACTGAATTTTCGCATGGGGTATTACAAAGACGGTACCTATGCGGTGATTACGGCAACTCGCAAAAAGTAAGGTCAGCCCGGTTTGGTTTCTTCCAATTACCTGCTGGCGCTGCCGATACTGGTTGCGCTTTATCTCCTAAGCCAATCTCAGATCACGCGCCTGTGTCTGTTGCTGCTGGGTGGTGTGATCACACTGTGGTCGGACGGTTGGACCAACTTCCTGCTTATTCTGGTACTGCTGGTCGTGACATGGTGGGGTGCAGTGCTGATTCAGCGCTACTGCCCGGGGAATCGAAAAGCCTTGGGCTTATTGATCGCGTTGGAAATCAGTCCACTACTGCTGCACAAATTTATCAAGGCAGGTTTGTGGGGGCTGGTTGATCCGGCCTGGCTGGAAGCGCAGGGCCTTACAGGATGGTTGCCGCCTCTGGGGTTGTCGGTCATGACTTTTCAGGCGGTGAGCTACACCGTCGATCGTTATCGTCGCCAGCTTGATACCGGTGCCTGGCCGCACTACGCGGTGTACATGACGTTTTTTCCGCATCTGGCAGCGGGACCAATTCTGCGGGCATCAGATTTTGTTAATCAGCTCGTCAACAGGTCCGATGTCAGTAGTGACGATATTCGTGAAGGCTTGTGGCGCATCGTCCGTGGCCTGGTAAAAAAACTCATTTTGTCGGATGTGATCGCCAAGGCAGGCGTTGATCCGATCTTCACAGATCCGGCCAGCTTCTCATCGCTGGAAATACAGATTGCGCTGCTGGCTTATACCTTCCAGATCTATCTGGATTTTTCGGGCTACACCGATGTCGTGATTGGTTCTGCTCGCCTGTTGGGTCTAAAGCTGCCAGAAAATTTCAATCGCCCGTATCACGCGTCGTCGATTGCAGAGTACTGGCGCCGCTGGCATATGAGCCTCTCTGCTTGGGTAACTAACTATGTGTATTACCCTTTGGGCGGTAGCAGAGTCGAGCGATGGAAAATCTATCGCAATGTAATGATCTCGATTTTGCTATTGGCGGTATGGCATGGCGTGACGCTCAATTTTTTGTTGTACGGGCTATTGCATGGCACCGCCGTCTGCATGAATCGCTGGTTGCGCTTTCAGCTTTGGTGGCAGGCATGGACAGTCACGTATGAAAAGCGCATACAGATTGCCGGATGGATCGCTACATTCGGTTTTGTGGTCGTCGCCCGTATTCTGTTCAAGACACCAACGCTAGATGACGCGGCAGTGTTTGCGGGATATCTGTTTGAATCGGAACTATCGGGCTCGCCGCGCTTTGCGATGATGTTTTGGGTTTGTCTGATCGCGGGTATTTTGTCCTGCTTTGCACCGGCATGGGTGACCGAAGCGACACGTAATGCGTTCAAGCGACGGCATCCTTTCATTCAGGGATTTGTCTTTGGGGTGGTCTTGTTGACAGGTGCTTATCTGTCAGGTGGCCAGGCGCTGAATTTCATTTACAGGAATTTCTGACGATGCTTGCAAACGACCGACTGCCTCAAGCTTTTCATGTACTGGCCATACTCGCCGTTGGTCTGGCAACCGTGGTGCCCAGTTATTACATCGCTGACATGGCGTCATTCCGACCCACCCGCGCTCTAGGTCCTTTGGTCTGGTGGCAGTCGGAGACGACATCAGCACCGGTACTGCAAGAGCTGATTGCACAAGAACCGATTGCACAACAACCAAGCCTTGCAACCGAGAAGCCAGCGGTGCAGACCGCCAATGAGCCACCTCAAGGTGACTCCCCAAAGAAGATTGATGCTGACAAAGCAGCAGCGGCAGCAGCCACCACCGTACCCACAACGAAAAATACCGGCAACTCGCATTTGTATGGTGAAGAGCACCTTAGCGGCTTTTTTCGGGCGCTCAAAGAGCGTAAGCAAGGGCCGGTCAGAGTACTGCATTACGGCGATTCCACGCTGGCAGGTGACGGTATTGCTAAAACTGTGCGCACCCGTATGCAGACCAGTTTCGGTAACGGTGGTCCAGGTTTTTTCGTTGCTGGTATGGATCCACGCTGGATGCGTCGCGATGATGTGCGCGTCGATCGAACGGGTGAATGGAATGTACAAACCATTCTTTTTGGTGGGAATAAGGGTCGTTACGGACTGGGAGGCGTGGTGGCAAAGCCGCATGCCAAAGGTCAGATCCTAATTTCGCCGCCTAAACCCAAGGCAGTGATGGGCGAGCACCTCGAACTGTATGCCCAAAAATCCCGACGCGACGAAGTACCTGCATTCGAAGTCAATGGAAAAAAAATCGACTCGATCAAACGCATAGAGCATCAGGCTTTCGATCAATGGATCATTGACAGTCCAGATCCCATCTCACGCGTGAAGATCACGGTGGCCGAGCCCAATCTTGAAGTCTATGGTGCGGTGATAGAAGCGGCGCGTGGCATCACCTGGGAGACGACAGCGGTCGTTGGTATCGCCAGTGGTTCCATACGTCAGTTCGATCCGGCGCATCTTGCCGAGCAAACCGCGGCCCGCAATCCCGATCTGATCGTCATCATGTTGGGCGGAAATGAAACCAATCACGTTGGTTTGATGACACCTGAAGGACGGGTCTACAAAGAGGGATTTACTGCCGCGATTAAAGTGCTGCGTCAAGGCGCACCCAAAGCCGCGTGTCTGGTGATGAGTCCGCTGGATCAGGGTGTGCTTAATGATGATGGCCGTATCACGTCGCGCCCGCTGATTGAGCGCATGGTGACGTATCAGCGCCAAGTTAGTTTGGAGAACGGATGTGCGTTCTGGAACACATGGCAGTTTATGGGCGGTCGCGAATCGTTCGCTCGCTGGCTGTCGCAAGGCCTGGCCTGGACCGATTTGAATCATTTGACTGAAAAAGGATTGCACCGTATCGGCAATGCCTTGTCTGATGCGCTGTTGCAGAGCTATCAGCGCTTTGAGACCGGCCCGTAATGATGAAAAAAACAAGCGGTCGTTTATTACTGGTGCTGGCACTGACTTCTTTGCCGGCCGTCGTCGTATCAGGGGAGACAGCACCGACCGAGACGACGTCGCAAGTCTCGCATCAGGTATTCAGTGTCGCAGGTGGCAAAGACATGGATGCGCTGAAGTGTACGACGCCACAACGGAGAAAATCGCCAGAGCGTCGCCCCACACCTTCCCAAGGTGATAGCCGGAAACAAGATCCGGCACCCGCAGGCAGCGAAGAGGAAATCATCCCGCTGAGTGACGAAGAAGATGCGGAGATGCTAAAGAAGGCGCTTGCACCGCCCAGCTCTGAAGAACTGCGTCGCAATTTGCCAAAATCGGAGTGGATAAAAAAGTTCCATGCCACGCTGTTCGCTGCTTCGCGCCAGCGTATCGCGCGCGTCGGTATGTGGGGCGGCAGTCACATGGCAGCCGAATTTTTCACGACTGAATTCCGACAGGCGCTGCAAGAACGCTATGGTGTTGGCGGTGCCGGTCATGTCAATCTTCTCTATGGTCGCCCCGGTCTGAATCTTCCTGTCAGTGCTTTTTGTCGAACAGGGGAATGGCACGAAGAGCTGCCACCAAGAACGGTCAACTCGCCGAAAATCATCACTGGCTTGGGTTTGTATGCGATGACAGCTAATTCACCGCATGCAGCTCTGGAAATTGATCTGCGATCTACGCATGCGAAATACCGGGCTCATCAAGTATCACTACATTTCCTGCGGCAGCCCGATGGTGGCAGCTTTGACTTGATCGTCGATGGTGAAAATCTCGGTACGCTAGATACCCAAGGTCCGCGTGCGATCGGTGTGGTCGAGATTAAGGCGTTAATGCCGTTGTCCCGCATAGAGTTGCGTGTGAGTGAACAAAAGAGCGTGACCCTGCTCGGTCTCTTCGCCGAAGATCATCAGGGCGCGGTATTGGATAATTTCGGCATTGCGGGTGCTGCCGGCAATTACTGGCGTGGTGTCGAGCCCGAGTTCTTCAAAGCGGCCGTATCCCAGCGATCTTATGATGCAGTCGTACTCGGCTACGGCACCAATGACGTCACCGGCAATAACTGGAACCCCGAGCGCTATCGCGGAGATTATCGTCAGATCCTGATTTCGATGCGCGCCGCAATGCCGCAAGCCGCCTGTATTCTGATCACGCCGGGTGATCGTGTGACTCGGTTTTATGTGAAGAAGGTCGTCAAAGTAAAAATCAATAAACGCAAGACGGTTAACAAGACGCAGGTCACCACGCACTACGATCTACTGACTTACCCTCAGCGGCATGCGCAGGCAGCTGCGATTCAACGTGATCTGGGCGACGAGTATCAATGCATGGTGTGGGACATGTCGATCGTGATGCGTGAGATGGGCGGCGCTTATGCGCTGATGAAGCGATCTCCACCCTGGATGGCCAATGATCTGATTCACCTCACGCCTGCCGGCTATCGTGAAATGGCCAGACGATTTGTAGGCTGGCTGGAGCTCTCCAGCGGCAAGGCCCAGTAGTATTGGCAGAAGCCTCGCTGGCCATTCGCCCTGTATGATCGGGTTGTGCGGGTCGTACAAGCTGCCCGTGAACCAGACCATCATGATCTGAGGTGAGCAATTGAGCGTCGGTCAGCCAGATACCTGCCATATGAAGTCACTGTCCATCCGTCGATTCGCCGGACTTTTTTTCTTCGTCCCCATTCTGCTTATGTGCCAGCAAATTGGGGCTGCCGCCCCCTTATCTGACGGTCTCAAGGAGCAATCCTTTGTCACCTCCGATCGCGTCCGCCTGACCTATGTCACCGGTGGATCAGGCGATATTGATCTTATTTTTATTCCAGGCTGGCTGATGCCTGCCAAAATTTTTCAGCCACAGCTGGAATATTTCTCGAAAAAATATCGGGTGCATTCGCTCAATCCCAGATCGCAGGGCACGTCAGATATATACCGCGGCCCACGTTTGGCAGAGTTGCGTGCACGTGATATCAAGGAATTCATCGCTCACCGGAAATCCAAACGTTTTGTTTTACTTGGCTGGTCATTAGGCGTCATGGAATCTCTGGATTATCTGACGCGCTTCGGTCAAGAGGGCATGATAGGCTTGGTATTGATCGATAACTCGATTGGTGAGGGAGAGCCACCCAAAGCGCGTCGCAGCCCACGCTCAAAAATGACGGAACCGCAATTTACGAAGTACATCAAGGAATTCGCGCGCGCGATATTCAAAACGACACCGGATGCGGATCTCATTGAAACCGTAGAAAAATCCGGGTTGCGTCTAGCAAAAAATCCGTCGGATGCCTTTGCTGTGCTGAGCAAGCCCTATGAGCGTGAATACTATCGCGATGCTGTCTATGCCACTACCCGGCCAATTTTGTACGCGATCACACCGCGCTACATCGAGCAATCACAGCTGTTCGTCGACAAGCATCCTCAGGGTCAGACGAAAATTTATAGCGATGCGGGTCATGCCTTGTTTGTGGATGCGGCGGATGAATTCAACCGAGATCTGGAGTCCTTTCTTCTGACCAGCGAGGAAGCTGAGAAAGTTTCAGAGGATTGAGTCGGGTTGATGTTATTTCAACGCCGATATCTAGCGCTAAAAAATTAAATCAATAGCTCGTATTGTAGAGGCGATTAGCGACGTACTAGATGTGGTTGTCAGCTTCATTGTCTACCTAGCGAGCTTAGCGCGACGCCATCCGCCTATGCGCCAGTAGAGCCAGCCTGCGATCGACAGATTGAGAAGATTCCAGGCGACGCCATTGATGAACGCGGCTTGGTAGGAGCCTGTTAGATCAAATACTTTACCTGACATCCATCCGCCCAGCGCCATACCGAATAGTGTTGCAGTGATCACGGACCCAACGCGCGCACCGGCTTCAGCCGGAGGAAAATATTCGCGCACGATGATCGCGTAGGACGGCACAATCCCCCCTTGAAAGAGCCCGAACATAATTGAAATCACATACAGTGACATCAGGCCATCGAAGGGAATGAACAAGAGTAGCGCGATACCTTGCAAGGTCGAGCCAAGTAGTAGTGTCCGAATGCCACCGATACGATCGCAGATGAGCCCGGAGACGAGTCGGCTTGCGATCCCGAAGCCCAGCATCAACGACAACATCTGCGCACCACGCGCTGCACCGAAACCCAGATCACTGCAATAGGCAACGATGTGTACCTGAGGCATGGACATGGCCACGCAGCAGGCCATGCCCGCGATGCAGAGCAACACCTGCGCCTGCGTCAGGCCCAGGCCAAACGGTCGGTTTGAAGTAAATGCCGAGATCGGATTTTCTGGTGCCGCATCCACCAGTGGCGGTCGTGCTTGCATGCGCAGCGCCAGCAGAATAATACCCACGCCACAAAAGCAGCCGAGTGTGAGATAGCTGGCGCGCCAGCCAACGTGGTCTATGCCCCACTGCATGGCGACCGGCCACACGGTACCTGCGACATAGTTGCCGCTGGCGCAAATGGCCACTGCGATGCCACGACGTTTTTTCCACCAGAGCGCGGTGTCGGCCAGCAGAGGAACGAACGTCGCGGAGCAACCCATCACGCCGAGCAGTGCATGGGCGAGCGTCAGACTTATCAGACCCGGTGATTGGCTTGCCCACAGAAAGCCGGCCAGATTGCCCAGGCCGCCTATTATGAGTACACGGCAAACGCCGAAGCGATCCGCCAGTCTTCCCATGAGCAGGCTGCCGATGCCGAACGCGATCATCAGTGCGGTGTAGGGCAGTGATGCGCCTGCGCGATCGCTGCCGAATTCAGCTTGTGCGACCGGCAGAATCACGACCACGACGTACATGGCCGCGCTGCCGAGGGTCACCAAGGCCAGGGCATTGAGCAGACGCCAGAATGCGTAACGCGAGTCGATCAGATCGGAGCTGTCGGGAAGGCTGGAACTTGACATGGGGAAGCAGGTTAGCATGCGTTTTGCGACAGGCCTCGGGAAAGTGGCTCTGCTGTCGATAAGTAGCTAATCTGGGTGGCGCCTGCACGGCTGAGCCTGAAACACAACGCTGACAATGCGGCCCCAAAGCAGTCAACGGTATTTTATTGACACTGATAAGTTTGATGATGTTATCGAAGAGGAAAGTATGACGATCCAGTCACCGCTTCTCGAGAAAGCGAAAGCTTTTCGGGCCGGGAAGTTAGCGCTTGCCAAGCCTCAGGCCGGGGTGGGTGCGGCCTGTGTCGCCAATCCCGAAGACCTCGTACGTGTTCTGTCGGACGAGGCGGGTGAGACCGATACGTTTCTATTAGCCAGTGCGATATTGCATGACATCCTTCAGGTCACCGATACCCATGAAGCCGAACTGGTGAGCGTGTTTGGCAGCGAGATCGCTTTTGTTGTCGCCGAGGTCACGGATCATCCCCGTTTTTCACCCGTCACCAGCAAGACACTGAGAATGCGTTCGGCGGCACGTTTATCCCACAAGGCCAAGCTGATCAAGCTTGCCGAGGTCATCGAAAGTGTGCGCATGCTTGCCAGTCCAGCATCGCCCAAGGCCTGGTCAAATCAGCACAAGCTCGAATACCTCGACTGGGCCGAGCGCTTCGTTCCGGCCATGGGCAAGAGCAGTTCTACTCTGGAGGCGGTGGTTTCCGCTGAAATCGAAGGCGCCCGACTGAAGATCGGGGCTGGTATGTCGACCGTGGTTTAAAAAATCAATCTGGGTTACTAGTCCCGCGGTGCTTGCGCACCAAAACGCGTTGACCTGAACCATTTTTCAAAGACATCGGCCTGATCTTTGTAGCCGTTGAAATTCAGCGCACGAAACTCGGGAATGGTTTTCGTTGCTTGGGTATTGAGCCAATTAACCAGATGAATTGAGCGGCCGGTGGGATCAATTTTTGGCAAGCGCTCTGGTGTAAAAGTCACTGGAACGATACGCACGGATTTGAATTTTCCGCTGGCATCAAACATCATCTCGGGGAAGGTCGAGACATTCGCTAGGTTCTGCGCACTCAAGCCACCTGCGCCGACAAAGTTACCGATCGAATGCAGCACAGGTACGCCATTGATACATTCTGATGCGCGTACCAGATGTGGCCCGTGAGCGATCAGTGCACCTGCACCGGCTTTGATCATCGCAGCTGCAAATTTTCTTGCGTTTCCACGCTGCTCACCCAGAAAAACTTCATCCTCATTGGTGATCATTGCATAAGCATCACCTTCGCCGCCAAGCTGATAAAAAAGAATAACCAGATCACTTTTAGCGCGAACATCAGCGACCAGCTTGGCGGTTGCTTCGATTTCCAGCACGTTGTTATACATCGGGTAATGCGCGAGTGCGATTACACCAATTTTGATGCCTTTGACGGGTCGAATTACATAACTGCCTTTAAGACCCGTATGCTCAATGCCCGCTGCATTGAGGTGTCGTTGCGTATCGGCGAAACCGGTTGGGCCGTAATCCTGTGCGTGATTGTTCGCAATCGACAAAATATGAAAATTCGCTTTTTTCAGAACCTGGGCGGTTTCGACAGGATAGTGAAACGAGTAGGAACGACCCGGTACATAAGGTTTGCGTGGCGTGTTGGCATCGGTGATGGGCCCTTCCAGATTACCCAGTACCAGATCTGCCTTAGTCAGCAAAGGCATGAATTCTGTGAAGGCATTGCGGTTGATTTGAGGGTTTTCAGAGAACACGAGATCACCCGTCGCGGCTAACCGTATGTCGCTTGCCGCTGGATCGACCGGTGTGCTCGAGCAGTTCACAAATTTTGGCAAGCTATCTTCCATCGGAGTTTCTGCTTGCACAGCGGGCATCAAGCCCGTGCTTAGCATCATCAGGGCGGTGAGTAGCGCGTTTCGACGTAGGGGTGTTCGGTGGTGTGTAGGTATGTTCATGGAATCCATAAGCAAGGAAGAAAAATTTTTGAACGTGTTACTCAGTCGGTATACGCACCGCATAAGTGAATCGATGTCGATAATAAGTACTATCCATGCGGCTCACCATCACACGAGTGCCCGGCTTAGGTGAGTGAATGAATTGAGAATCGTTGACGTAAATACCCACGTGCGTGAACTTACCACCACGCGTGTTGAAAAAAACCAGATCGCCAGGTGCAAGTTCCTCGCGGCTGACACGTGATCCCAGACGCGACATGTCCACGGGCATACGGGGCAGCTTGATGTTCAGCGTATGGCGAAAAATAAACTGCACGAAACCGCTGCAATCAAAACCAGTCAGCGGTGATGTACCACCCCATCGATAAGGTATGCCCATATACTTGCTAGCTTCAGACACGATGCTCACACCCTGCAATAGCGTCTCGAACTGCGTTTCTGAAGATGTGGTGATCTCGGCACCGGTCCCAACAGGGGCGGGGGCTTTATTCGATGCCGGCGCGTCCAGACGCGTATCGGATGCGGCCTGTGTGGCTGACGTATCGACGGGCTCGGCCCATGCAAGGCTGATAGCTGCCAATAGGCCGCCAGCAAGCGCGCTGCATATCTTCAGCGGGAATGACATTTTGGTAATGGAAAATATAAAATCGAAAGCGGGTGTAGTCTAGCTCATGATAAAGATGCAGTCAGATATTAGTCACACCATGAATTCGGACAAACCTTTGAAAATCGGTGCAGTGCTGCTTGCAGCGGGCGAGGGCTCCCGCATGGGTGCGGTACCTAAATCGCTGTTGCGCTTGCAGGGAATACCTTTGCTTCTCCGTCATTTGATGGCCCTGCGCGAGGCATCCTTTGATGACATCGTTGTCGTCACCGGCTATCACCATGAACAGATCGAAGCCGCCATCAGCGACCAAGCGGTGCGATTTGTCAGAAATACGGAGCCTCAGCGCGGTCAACAATCCTCGGTTCGTTTGGGTGTGGCTGCCTTGGATACTGGGTTCGATGCGGTGATGGTAGTACTGGCGGATCAGCCATTACTTGGTGTTCCCGAGCTTGCAGAACTGATTAACGCATTCACGCAACGTCCGAACGGTACGGGGGTGCTTTACCCGGTAGTGCAGGGACAGCGTGGCAACCCTGTGGTGTTTTTAGGGGAAGTGATCGCGATCATGCTACGTAGTGGCGATGAGGCCGACTTCAGGCGCTATATCGATGAACATCCAGCAGTGGTGTACCGGTACGAAACGCCAAACGAACATTTCATTATTGATCTCGATACGGCAGAAGATATCGCGGCCTTCGAGCAGCGCACGGGTTGGGCGCTGAGCTGGTCGGACAGTTCTACATGAAAAAATAAAACCAAATAATGATCTGCATGCGGCGCAGTCCGTCAGTGCGACCGATCTGCCGACCAGAGGCATCATAGATACGCTCACCATCGATACGTCCCATGGAGCTGCCCGAACTGCTGTAGAGGCGCTCGCCATCAATACGGCCAATTTGCCGACCCGAGCTATCGTAAACGCGCTCGCCATCGATACGCCCAAGCTGCCGGCCTGAACCATCATAAATCTGCATGCCGTCCTGACGGCCTATCTGTCGACCTGAGCTGTCGTAATACCTCTCGCCGTCAACGCGACCGATTTGTCTTCCGCTACTGTCATACATCTGTTGCGCTTGCGCTAGCGTAGTTACGGCAGTTGCACACAGTAAGAGCAGCATCGTCAGATATTTCATCATGAATTTTTCCTTCTGCTATTTCAGTACCCAAGCCGCAAAGGCGGTGCTGCCTCGGGCTTCGTAATTTGTTCTGACATTTTGCGGGATGACTTTGGGTATGACAGGGACGTAACTGTAGTCATCACCCTGACTGAGAAATCCCTCTCCCCATGCGCCGCACAAGACGGTTTCTTCGATGATATAAGCGCGTCTGTTTGTATAGGTGTCTTTGAATTCTTTCAGGACCAGGTCGCGCCGACGATCGGCTTCATCCAGCGTGATGCTGTCTTTTTTGTCGCGATATTCTTTGACGAATAGCTCGGAAAAAATAGTTTCTGCCGTCTTGAATCGGGTTTGATATTTTGGATCGTTCGCAGCAGTTTCTGCGAGTACCGAGAAAATCGCTGCGCAACGAACCGACTGCGTGGCGATTCTGGATTCCTGTGCCTGAGCAATCGTGAAAAAAGAGGATAAGCAGATCCCTGCTATCACTCCGAATGAAATTCTCATCCCGTTCATTTCGTCTTTTCTCCTTGAGCCCGGCATGATGATTCCGGTGCGCGAATGATATAAATTATCTCACGGACCTTGCCTCGGTTCTGCCGGGCCCAGTTGGGACTTTTTTGTAGGTCCTCGGCGATGATGTGTAAGATAAGTGCGGAGATAAGTAATCAATGACTTATTAAAAAGAGAATGCAAGAGGTCACTATGGAAGATTCTTATGGAGCGGATCAGACACCGGCTGAAGTCAAGGAAGGGCTGGAGGCATTAAAGGCCGTGCAATCCTCGGCAGCGCCTCCCAATAATGATCCCGAGGCGATTGACGAGCGCCTTCAGAAGGCTAGAGCGAACCAGAGGGAATTCGTTGTTCGCTTGTATGTTACTAGCGCTGTAGTGATCGCTTTGCTCAGCTTTGCGATTTATCTCACCATAAAGCTCAGCTGATTGCGGCCTTGTCGGTGCGTGTATCGCCGCGATTGTCTTTCCAAGTCACTTCGAGCATGTCGCCTTTTGCGCCGTCCTTGAAGCTGAACTGCAGGAAAGGATTTTCCGATACGGCCATGCCCAAATAGGCATCGAAAACGAGCTTATCCTTGCATTTGACTTCCAGCGTTTCGATGAAATGGGCAGGAATTTTTTTGCCGTTTTCATCTTTGCGAAGTCCGGATTCCATGGGATGGCGGATCATCAGTTTGACCTCAATGAGATCCTTGACCTGTACGGCTCTAATACGCATGGGTTCACTCATGATGGTCTCCTAATATCAACCACAACCACCGCCACCGGCCCGCACTTTGATAATGGTGCTCGCGACGTAGTAGTTATTATTGGCTCTGACCACCGCATAGATGGGTGAGGTTTCGCCCATTTTGATACGGGTGTTCAGCGACGGCTGTGTTCCCTCCGGGAATTTGAAGACGCCGACCACGGGGGTCGGGTTTTTCTGGACGACCAGTACGATCAGGTCGGTACCTTCGAGGCGGCTTTCGACGTAGACCGGGACGATATAGCCACTGTCGACAGTCTCCGGACCGGACACCGTAATCGCAGTGCTTTCCACTACCAGGTCACTTCCTAGGGTTTGCGCTACTTCCTGAAAGGTGCGTGTCTTGAGCAGCCCGTCCCACTCCTTTGCCTGCGCAGACCAAGGCAGGAGAGCGCCGCCCGCAATCGCTAGCGACAGTGTGGTTGTGAAATCCAGAAAATCCCTGCGTTTTTGATCCATGGCGTTACTCCTCTAGCGCGTTTCCCCAGCGGACCGGGTTCACGTTGTCACCCTTAATATCCCCACCGTATTCCAATAGGGGATTTATGTCCAGACTTTAATTCGACCGATTTCCTTGGTTATTCATTATTGAGGACTTCGAAGCCTTCTACAAAATACTCGGTGTCCCCGAAGCACGAGGAGGGCACCCCTTTGTGCTGTGAGTATTTCAGCACCAGCCGCTGACCTGCATGCGCCGCCAATTGACTGGCTAGCTGATCATCTCGAACCGTAAACAGGAATTTTTCGGGAACCACGCCGGGTAGCGTTGTCAGAAGGTGTTCGCCTTCCCATGTTTTGCATAGCCATCCTCGCTTTGAGAATTTCTGCAGCAGACCAGCGCGTTCACCCGTCGAATAAGACCAGCTAAGCGTGATCCAGGTATACAAGCTGAACACGACGATCAGAGTGACCAGCAAGGCCAAAAATCCAACGGTTATTTTTTTCATGTGTTTCAGATGACGTTAATGAATTTAATCACAGATAGTTGGGGGTGTCACTGTTCAAAATGTATCAGCTGAGCGACTGGCGAATATCAACCACGAAGCGGTATTTCACATCACTGGTCTGCATGCGCTCATAGGCGAGATTGATATCCTGCATCGGGATGATCTCGATATCAGAGACGATCTGATGCTCACCACAAAAATCCAGCATTTCCTGCGTCTCTTTAATGCCACCCACCAGTGAGCCAGCAATGCTGCGTCGTCCGAAGATCAGCGGCCGAGAATTGAGCTCCGACGTTGGTCCAATCGACCCAACCACGCACAGCGTACCATCAACTTTCAGCAGGTCCATGTAAGCCGTTACATCATGGGGCACGGGTATGGTGTTGAGAAGGAAATCGAATTTGCCTGCATAGCGAGCAGCGGCGTTTTTATCAGAGAACAGCAATACATCATCTGCCCCCAGACGTTTGGCATCCTCTGCCTTGTGGGCCGAGTTCGTAATCATCACGGTATGCGCGCCCATCGCATGTGCAAATTTGATACCCATGTGGCCCAGCCCGCCAAGCCCGATCACGCCGACCGTCATGCCGGGCTTGACGTTCCAGTGCTTCAGCGGCGAGTAAGTGGTGATGCCGGCACAGAGCAAAGGCGCGGCGCCCGCTGGGTCCAATGAGTCGGGTACGGTCAGCACAAAGTGACGGTCCACCACAATGCTTTTGGAATAGCCACCGAAGGTGAAACCGCCGGGGTCCTTGCTAGGCGTGTTGTAGGTGGCGGTAAAACCATTGAGGCAGTACTGCTCCAAATCTGCATCGCAGGACGAGCAGTGCTGGCAGGAGCCGACAAAACAACCGACTGCCACGCGCTGACCTATTCGCAGATCTTTGACTTCGGGCCCGATGGCCCGGACGGTGCCGACAATTTCATGCCCGGGAACGATGGGGTAATTGCTGCGACCCCAGTCATTTCTCGCGTAATGAATATCCGTGTGGCAGACACCGCAAAATTCGATATCGATTTGAACATCCTTCGCCCCTGTGGCCCTACGAGTAATCTGGTGGGGCTTCAGTGGTGCGTCAGCGGCGTGGGCGGCGTAGCAGGAAACGTGCGTCATCGGTAACTCCTGAAATTGAAAGGCAGCTTAGTAAGATGCTGAATGCATTTGTGTTTTTTTCGTAATAGTCTGCATCCAGTGAATAGGTGATCGCGAAAAGTTCTATCAAACCTTCGATATTTATTGCCATAATAACTATAATCGTGCCGAGCAAGAAAGAGCGGTCGCCCTCGCTTGCGCTTGAACCTCTGATTCTGATCCAATGCTAACCGACCGGTGAAAATCTTGGGTCATTGCGGCTAGGGTAATGACTCATCACCGGTTCAGTGCGGCGGATAACGTAGAATAAAACTTGCTAAGAAATGCTCTATCTTCCCTCTCGTGCACCGGTTTAGCGCCGATGTTTTTCTGTAAATGCCCCGAGATTCCCACCCTACTAAGATGAAAAAAATCCAGAAAATTCTTGTCGCCAATCGCTCCGAGATCGCCATTCGTGTCATGCGCGCTGCAACCGAGTTGGGTATACGCACGGTCGCTGTGTACGCAGCAGAAGATCGGTTTGCGTTGCATCGGTTCAAGGCCGATGAGAGTTATCTGGTCGGCGAAGGCAAGAAGCCGATTGCGGCTTATCTGGATATTGACGACATTATTCGTATCGCCAAAGAAGCGCAGGCTGATGCGATTCATCCCGGCTATGGTTTTCTGTCCGAGAATCCGGATTTTGCGCAAGCCTGCGCCGATAACGGGATCATCTTTATCGGGCCCAAGTCCGATGTTATGCGTACCTTGGGCAACAAGGTCGCTGCGCGTAACGCCGCTATCGCGGCGGGCGTACCCGTCGTGCCCGCCACGCCGGCCTTGCCGCAAGATATGGACGAAGTCCGGAGGCTGGCCAGCGCCGTGGGCTATCCTTTAATGCTCAAGGCCAGCTGGGGTGGCGGCGGTCGGGGCATGCGGGTGATCGAATCCGAAGACGAGCTACCCGCGCTGCTGGAAGTCGCGCGGCGCGAAGCAGCCGCTGCTTTTGGTAACGACGAGATGTATCTCGAGAAGCTGGTTCGTCGCGCGCGTCACGTGGAAGTGCAATTGCTGGGTGACACGCACGGCAATCTGATTCATTTGTTCGAGCGTGATTGCTCGGTGCAGCGGCGCAATCAGAAAGTGGTTGAGCGGGCACCGGCACCTTATCTGAGCGGCGCAGACCGGGTTTCCTTATGCGAAGCCGCAATGAGGCTGGGCCGTGCAGTCAATTACACGCATGCGGGCACGGTCGAATTCCTGATGGATGCAGATACGGGTTTGTTATATTTCATCGAAGTCAATCCGCGCATTCAAGTCGAGCATACCGTCACCGAGCAAGTGACCGGTGTTGATATCGTCAAGGCGCAGATACGCATTTCCGAAGGTTTGAAAATCGGTGACACCGATGCGCAAGGCTTGCATATTCCGAATCAGTCCGAGGTGCGACTCAATGGACATGCATTGCAATGTCGCGTAACGACGGAAGATCCAGAAAATAATTTCACACCTGACTACGGTCGTCTTACCGCGTACCGCAGCGCTTCAGGTTTCGGTATTCGGCTCGATGGTGGCACCGCTTATACAGGTGCGGTGATTACACCGTATTACGACTCGCTGCTGGTCAAGGTGACTGCGTGGGCGCCCACAACGATTGAGGCCACGGCACGTATGGATCGTGCGCTGCGAGAATTCCGTATTCGAGGTGTATCGACCAATCTGCAATTTTTGGAAAACGTCATTAATCATCCCCAGTTCATCTCGGGTGAATGCACGACACGGTTTATTGATACGACACCCGAGCTGTTTCAGTTTGCCAAACGCGCCGATCGTGCGACCCGCTTGCTGCGATTTATTGGCGACGTTGTCGTCAATGGCAATCCCGAGATGAAGGGGCGCAAAGGGACAGATGGCATTCTTCCGGTGCCGCTCTTGCCCAAGGCGAGCCGGGTTGCCCCGGTGCCGCCGGGCTCCCGCGACAGGTTGCGGGAACTGGGCGCGGAGAAATTTGCACAATGGATGCTTGAGCAAAAGTCGGTACTGTTGACGGACACCACGATGCGTGATGCCCATCAGTCGCTGTTTGCGACGCGTATGCGTTCCGCAGATATGCGAGTCATCGCACCGTATTACTCGCGCATGCTGCCGAATCTTTTTTCGATGGAGTGCTGGGGTGGCGCGACCTTTGATGTCGCTATGCGTTTTTTGAAGGAAGATCCTTGGGAGCGTTTGACCGAGTTGCGCGAAGGTGTTCCTAACATCCTCTTCCAGATGTTGTTGCGTGCCTCGAATGCGGTGGGCTATACCAACTATGCCGATAATGTGGTGCGTCATTTCGTCGGGCAAGCCGCTGCGGGCGGCATTGATCTGTTCCGTGTTTTTGATTCGCTCAATTGGGTCGAGAACATGCGTGTCGCCATTGATGCGGTACGCGAGACGGGTGCGCTATGCGAAGGCGCGATTTGCTACACCGGTGATCCCTTTGATCCTGCACGCGCAAAATACAGCCTGTCGTATTACGTCACCATGGCAAAAGAACTTGAGCGCGCCGGCGTAAACATCATCGGTATCAAGGATATGGCGGGCGTTTGCAAACCTGCTGCAGCGCGTGCGCTCGTCAAGGCGCTGAAAGAAGAAGTGGGTTTGCCGATTCATTTCCATACGCACGACACCAGTGGTATTGGTGCGGCCAGTGTACTGGCGGCCATTGACGCCGGATGTGATGCCGTCGACGGCGCCATGGATGCAATGAGTGGTCTCACTTCGCAACCCAATCTGGGCTCGATCGCTGCTGCGCTCGCTCACACCGAGCGTGATCCGGGTCTGTCGAAAGATGCCTTGTTCGCTATCTCGCAGTACTGGGAAGGCGTGCGTCGTTACTACGCGCCTTTTGAAGCCGATATGCGTTCGGGTACCTCAGATGTGTATCGGCATGAAATGCCGGGTGGTCAGTACACTAACCTGCGTGAGCAGGCGCGGGCGATGGGGATCGATCATCGCTGGACCGAAGTCGCGCAAGCCTATGCCGATGTCAATCAGCTTTTCGGCGATATCGTCAAGGTGACACCGACCTCGAAAGTCGTCGGTGACATGGCCTTGTTCATGGTCGTCAATGATCTCGCGCCGTCTGATGTCAGTGATCCTGAGCGTGAAATTGCTTTTCCTGATTCCGTGATTTCATTATTTCGCGGTGAATTGGGTTTCCCGCCCGATGGTTTTCCGGCAGCGCTGCAAAAGAAAGTCCTCAAGGGCGCGAAGCCTCTGGAAGGTCGTCCCGGCGCGAGTCTGCCACCGGTGGATTTGCAGCAGACACGATCGATCGCCGAGAAAGCCGTCGATCGCAAGATCAGCGAGCAGGAACTTGCGTCTTATCTGATGTATCCGAAGGTCTTCACCGAGTATGCAAAGCATCGACGTCAGCATGGTGATGTGAGCGTGCTGCCCACCGATGTGTTTTTCGAGGGACTCAAGGATGGTCAGGAAATCTCGGTGGATATCGATCGCGGTAAAACACTGGTGATTCGTCTGCTCGGTCGCACCGATCTCGAAGAAGAAGCCCAGACTAAATTATTCTTCGAACTCAATGGTCAGCCTCGCATGGTGCGTGTCCAGCATGCGGGTGTGGTGAGTACGGTGTCGCACCCCAAAGCACAAGAAGGTAATGCGCTGCACGTGGGTGCGCCCATGCCGGGCATGGTGGTGACGCTTGCTGTCAAGCCGGGTCAAAAGGTGAGCAAGGGCGATTCGCTGGTTTCAATCGAAGCGATGAAAATGGAAACTATGATTCGCGCCGAGATCGATGGCGTGGTTCTGCACACGCATGTGAAGCCCGGCAGTGTCGTCACGGCCAAGGATTTGCTGGTCGAGTTCGCTGTGTCCTGATCAGCTCGCTTGCTTGCGCAGTCCAAGAGCAATCACGGTCGTGACGACAATCATCGCGCCCAAGACCTGTACCGGCGCAATGGCCTGATCGAGTAGCAGCCAGGCCAGCGCCAGCGCAAACACGGGTTCCACATTCATGATCGCGGAATTGCCGACCACGCCCAGACGCGGCAGCAGGCTGAACATCAGCGTGAAGGCGGTGCCGTAGAGGACAGTGAGTCCCGCCAGACCCCACCAACCTATCGTGGTTTTTGGCAGCGACCAATCGCCGGTGCTCAATGCGAATGCCGTGGTCAGCAGCAGGACCGTGCCCAGTGTGTAGACCGTCCTGACTTTGCCATCAATCGACAGTAGCTCATGCTGTGTCAGCACCATGGCCAGTGCGAAGGTGGCCGCTGCGGTTGTAGCAAAGGCCACGCCGTTGCCGATCTGCTGCCAGTGCGCAGAAGCCCCTAATCCTGAGGCAGCACCGAAAGCATCCAGTGCCAATGCCAGGCCAAACAGAATGATCGGCATCGCTCTGAGAACAAATTTCTCGGCTTTGTGCCGGTAAATTATTCGTGCCCAGAACGCGGCCCACAAGGGATACGTATTAAACGCAAGCAGGGCCAGTGCCACCGGCAGTCGCGCCACCGCCGAATACAGGCAATAGCTTTGTATGGCCACCAGAGTCCCGACGATGGGCATGAAGATCAGCGACCGTCCCTGCAAGCGCGGCGACACGCGCTGACTGAGCAGCAGGAGGGTGATAATCAGCGCCGTAACGCCACTGCGAAAAATCACCGCGGTCGTGACGCTCACGCCATCATTGAAAGCAAAGCGGGCGGAGACATGATTTGCACCCATCATCACAGCGATCAGCAGCAGTGTCAGGAATGCAGTACGAGATAGGGACGCGCTCATTATTTTTTTTGTATAGGTGCGGTATCCGCAAATGCCAGGAATGTTCACCCTGTCGGTTGATTCTTACTACTCCCTATTATTCCCTATTACTCCCCATTATTCCATGATCGCGGTGAAGCGCTGGGGGTACCAGCGATGACGTGTATATTTTGGTCATCCTGATTAGGAAATCCGGATACGAGCGAGATGAGACGAGATGATACGAGAAGAGACAGTGACGCCTGATAAATCCCTCATGAATTCAGTCGCCCCGTTAGCCCCGTTAGACCTATTACGTGCCGAAGGCTGGCGTCCGCCCGCACCCACCTTGCGATCCAATCTAGCCATCGGACTCAGGATACTCTTCCAGCGCTCGCCTGATCTGCTACAAACGCTGCCCCGCGATTGCTATATCAAAGACATCGTCACAGTACCGGTGGGTAAGCGACCCGTCTTCATCGTCAATCATCCTGAGATTATTCGTCGCATTCTTTCCGAAGACCGAGCGAACTATCCGAAGAGTGATCTGATGGTCTCCGCGTTGTCTCCCTTGTTGGGCGATGGTGTGCTGATCTCCTCAGGCGAGCTCTGGGAGCATGATCGTCAGATGCTGGAGCCGGCCTTCATGCATATGCGGCTCGCGCACATGTTTCCGGACATGCGAGAAGCTGTGCACGATTTTGTGGAGAGACTGCAGCTTCTGGAGGAAGACGCAATCGTGGATCTGGAATCAGAGCTCACGCATGTGACAGCAGACATCATGCTAAGGACTATTTTTTCAAAACCGATAGGTGCGTCACGAGCAGATGCCGTGTTTGAAGCTTTTTCTTCGTTTCAGAAAAACAGTCCTCAGTTTCAGTTGCAGCATGTACTTGCCAGCGATCCCCGCAAGCCTGCATTGCCCAGTGCAGAGTTAATGCGCGATGCAGCCATTCTCAGGGATTTGTTGGCAGCTATGCTCGATGAGCGGCTCACGCTGAATTTGCAAGGCAAGGTATTTGTCGATTTTGCTCAGGCGGTGATTGATGCGCGTGATGCAGAAGGTTTGCCATTCAGTCGCGAAAAAATCATTGATCAGCTAGCGGTTTTTTTCCTCGCCGGTCATGAAACGACGGCGAGTAGCTTGTGCTGGACGTTCTTTATGCTGTCGCAGCAGCCTCAGATACTCGTAAAGCTGCGCGATGAAATCCGGAATGTGCTGGCCAACCGCCCCTTTGAATTCGATGACTTTAAGTCACTGGGTTTTATCCGCGATGTCTTCCGCGAATCATTACGTCTCTATCCGCCTGCTGCTTTTCTTACACGCCGCGCCTTAAAGGAGGATCAATTTGAACACCTCAAAGTACCGGCAGATAGTTTTATCGTTATCTCGCCATGGCTGATCCATCGACATCAGGCCTACTGGCCTCAGGCAGACCGTTTTATCCCTGAACGTTTTGATGTGACCGCCAGTGCGCCAGTACCGGGTACCTACTTGCCCTTCGGGCTCGGGCCGCGTGCGTGTACCGGTGCGACGATTGCCCAACTGGAGGCATCACTGATTTTGTGTGAAGTGTTACGACGCTTTTCGTTTGTGCCGCTGAATCCATCGAGTGTCTTTCCCATTTCGCGCGTCAGCGTGCGGCCTTCCGAGGGTATTCGCTGTCGGGTTGAGAAAAATGATACTTGTTGATTTGGTTCGGAATTGATATAAAACCCTAGTCATAAAAATAGTTGAGAATTTTTGCTCAGAAAATGATTCGTCGGACCAGTAAAGGAAGATGTCAGAGTCTAGGGTCAGGAAAATTTTAGGTTCGTTTTCTTGACAGCACCGAAATGTCGATGCTGTAACCAGCCCAGCCCAGCCCAGCCCAGCCCAGCCTAAAATATGGCAAGATTTACAAAAATTAATGACGGAGATAAAGCATGGCACGTTCCCTCGCCGCCGAAGCAGATGCGAAATTTCACTTTCACCCTTATACCCAGCCAAGAGATCTAGAAAAAAACGGAGCGCTTGTGGTTGTTAGCGGGCGAGGCGTGCATGTCACTGATGAACATGGCAAGGAATACATCGAGGGTATGGCCGGGCTCTGGTGTGCTGCGCTGGGTTTTTCCGAGCAGCGTTTGGTCGACGCTGCGCATCGTCAGATGCAGAAGCTGCCCTACTACCACACGTTTTCTGGCAAAGTCTCCGGCCCTGTAACAGAGCTGGTCGAAGTCATGATGCGCTGGTCGCCTGTGCCGATGGCGCGTATCTTATTTGCGAATTCAGGTTCGGAGTCGAACGACACGGCGGTCAAGCTGGTTCGCTATTACCACAATGCCATTGGCCAGCCGCAGAAGAAAAAAATCATCGCGCGCGTCAAAGGCTATCACGGCGTGACGCTGGCGGCGGCCTCGCTCTCCGGCATTCCGACCATGCACAAGCATTTCGATCTGCCGATGCCCGAGACCATTCGGGTCAGCTGCCCGCATCCCTACCAGTTTGCGAAATCCGGTGAGACGCCGGATGCCTTTGCCGAGCGTCTCGCCAAGGAACTGGAGGATACGATTCTGCGAGAGGGGCCTGAGACCGTCGGTGCCTTCATTGCCGAGCCTGTGCAGGGCGCCGGCGGCGTGATCATTCCACCTCCGCGCTACTTTGATCTGATTCAGCCGATTTTGAAGAAACACAACATCCTGTTGATTGCTGATGAAGTGGTGAGCGGTTTTGGTCGTTTGGGTAAGGCCTTCGGTTCAGAAGTGTATGGCTTGCAGCCCGATTTCATTACGGTGGCCAAGATGCTGACATCCGCGTACGTGCCCATGTCGGCACTCTATGTCAGCGACCGCGTTTATCAGGCAGTGGCTGACGCCAGTGCCGAAGTGGGTGTGTTCGGCCACGGCTATACCTATGCAGGACATCCGGTGGCCTGTGCAGTGGCGCTGGAGGCGCTGAAAATCTACGAAGAGCAGGATGTCATTGGTCACGTCAATCGTGTGTCGCCTCGCTTGCATGAAGGACTGAAAAAATTCAGTAGTCATCCCTATGTGGGCGATGTGCGCGGTATGGGGTTGATCGCAGCCGTTGAACTCGCGCTAGATCCAGCAAGCCGAACGCCTTTTGCAGCTGAGAAGGGTGTGGGTGCTTATCTGGTTCGGCGCGCGCAGGAGCATGGGCTCATTCTGCGTGCGATGGCGGGTGACATCGTCGCCTTCTCGCCGCCGCTGATTATCTCGGATGCAGAGATTGATGAACTGCTGGTGCGCTTCGAGCGGGCACTGGATGACACGACGGCGTGGATAAACGGTAGGTAATGCGCGTTAGCGCCGCGCATTACTGACGGGGTTGCGCGCCAGTTGAATGAATTGATCAATCACATCGCGATTGCGTGCGCCACGCCGGCGAACTAGTCCGATGTCCGTGCCCGGTATCGCATCACGCAGCTTTCTGACTTCGATACGCTCCGCATCCAGCGTCCATCGGCGGTAGAGAAAGTCCGGAAGGATCGAGATGCCGGCACCCACGCCCACCAGTGAGCGCACCGCTTCGAGTGAGCTGGTGCGTAATTTCACATCGGGAGTCAGTCCTTGCTTGCGCCACAGGGCTCGTTGCATGTGCTCGATGCGGTCGGCTTCTAGCACGATCAATGGCGTATCCGCGCACAGCGCGAGTGTCAGCTCGCTATGCTCTGTAAGCGGGTGATTGGAGGACATCCAGACGCGATTGGGTGAGGTTGATAGCGTTTCCACCTGCAGCGCCTGCTCATCCAGTGCGTTGGCGACCATTAGCGCGATGTCCACTTCGCCATTGATCAGCAGGTGCTCAAGGAAGGGCGGCGAATCCTCCAGCATGTCAACTCTGACGCCGGGGTAGGAGCGCTGGAAGCGCGCCACCAGATCAGCAAGGCAGTAGCCAGCCATCAGGCTGGTCACGCCGATGGTGAGCGATCCTGTCAGCTCATCCTTCTCGTCATGATTGATGGCGCCGGCCTGCATCACGGCCGAGATGACCTGACGGGCCTTGGCTTCGAAGCGGTAGCCGGATTGCGTGAGTTCCATACCGCGGGGCAGGCGCTCGAACAGAGGAGTGCCCAAAGTTGTTTCTAATTCCTGAATACTTTTGGTCAGTGCGGACTGGGCGATATTCACCAGCCGAGCTGCGGCGGCAATTGAGCCAGAGTCGCAAACGGCCAGAAAGTAGCGGAATTGCTTTAATGTGAAGTGTTTGCTCACTGTTATGAGCCTACTTTGGGCGAGGATAAGACCATCTCAAAGACCTATCTAAAAAATAGAAAGCTACCTGTTTAAATATTGAACTTTTCGGTTTTCAAGGTCAAGGGATAACGTTAACCCGACTGTGTGCTGATGCGCGGCCTCATGCTGGGTTGTGTATCGGTAGATAGCAAAAAAATAATGTAATTAGCTGGCCCTATTGACAACCGGAGAGACGCGATGAGCACTTTGAAGCGAACAGCAGCTGCATTGACTCTGACAGCATTTACCGGCGCGACCTTCGCGCAGGCACCTTTGCAAAAAATTGGCAAAGGTGAGGGGCAGGTAGATATCGTTGCCTGGGCAGGTTATATCGAGCGAGGTGCGACCGATAAGGCCTTCGACTGGGTGACCGAGTTCGAAAAGAAAACCAGCTGCAAGGTCAATGTGAAAACAGCCGGTACCTCCGACGAGATGGTCGCGCTGATGAATGAAGGCGGTTTTGATCTGGTGACTGCCAGTGGCGATGCATCCTTGCGTCTGATTCGCGGCAAGCGAGTGCAGCCGATTAATGTCAGTCTGATCCCCAGCTACAAGACGATCGATCCACGGCTGCAGAAAGCACCCTGGCATTACGATAACAACACGCACTACGGCGTGCCCTATCAGTGGGGCTGGAATGTGCTGATGTATAACACCAAGGTATTTGGCAACAAGAAGCCTACCAGCTGGAGCGTGGTGTTCGAAGAGCAGAAACTCCCTGATGGCAAGAGTAACAAAGGTCGAGTACAGGCCTTTGACGGTCCGATCTACATCGCAGATGCAGCGCTCTACTTGAAAAAGAAAAATCCTTCCTTGGGCATCAAAGATCCTTACGAACTTAATGAGACCCAGTACAAGGCCGCGCTTGATTTGCTGCGTGGACAACGGAAACTGGTTGGCAAGTACTGGCATGATGCATTCGTGCAGATCGACGATTTCACCAACGAAGGTGTGGTTGCGTCAAGCTCATGGCAGTTCCAGGCGAATATCCTCGGTTCGAAGAAAGCTCCGATTGCAACCGTGGTGCCTGAAGAGGGCGCGTCTGGTTGGGCTGACAGCACGATGATGCACGTCGATTCCAAGCACCCGAACTGCGCGTATATGTGGATGGAGCATTCGCTCAACACCAAGTTGCAAGGTGATTTGTCTGCCTGGTTTGGTTCTGTGCCTGCAGTGCCTGCGGCCTGTAAAGGCAACAAGCTGCTGACCGATCAGGGTTGCGCGAATCAGGGCTATAACGACTTCGACAAGATCTCGTTCTGGCGCACGCCGGTTGCTCAGTGCAAGACCCAAAACAACCAGTGCGTCCCGTATCACAAGTGGGTTTCCGACTACATCGCGATTCTCGGCGGTCGTTGATTTAAGCTTTTCCTGTCGACCCGCAGTCAGTTGCGGTTCGACAGGGCGACCTGGAGTTTCTCAATGGCGCATGCTGTCAGCCTGAGCAGGGTATCGTGTGTCTTTCATTCCGGCGACAAATCAGTCAATGCCGTCGACGATGTCAGTCTTGATATTCAGCCAGGCGAATTCTTTACCTTGCTCGGACCTTCGGGTTCGGGCAAGACCACGTGTCTCAGAATGATTGGCGGATTTACCCGACCGACCTCGGGAACGCTGAGCATTCATGGCGAGGTGGTGGATTCTCTGCCGCCTTATCTCCGTCCGGTGACTACCGTCTTTCAGGATTACGCGTTGTTTCCGCACATGACGGTGCTGGATAACGTCGCCTATTCGTTAATGGTGCGGGGCGTTGCGAAATCTGTGCGCGAGAAGCGCGCAAGCGAATTGCTTGAGCTGGTGAGATTGCCGGACATGTCATCGCGCAAGCCCGCGCAGTTATCAGGTGGTCAGCGTCAGCGCGTGGCGCTTGCCAGAGCATTGATCAGCGAGCCCAAGGTTCTTTTGCTTGATGAGCCGCTGGGCGCACTCGATCTCAAGTTGCGCGAACAGATGCAGATTGAACTCAAAGAGCTGCAACGCCGTCTGGCGATTACCTTTGTACTGGTCACACACGATCAGCACGAGGCACTGTCCATGAGTGACAGGATCGGTGTATTCAATCGCGGGCGTCTTGAGCAGATCGATACACCGACTGGTTTGTATGAGCAACCGGCGACTCGTTTTGTTGCCGAGTTTCTCGGTGCAGCAAATGTACTTGAGGCCGAAGCTGCTCAGCGGCTGACCGGCAGCGCCGCGGCGATGATTCGCCCCGAGCGCATCCGTCTTGGTGCGGATCAGGGCGCTCGCGTTCACGGCGTTGTGGAAAATCTGCAGTATTTCGGTTCTTTTTGGCGTGCAAAAATTCGTTGTGATCAAGGCACGGTATTGATCGCTGATTTGACGATCGACAGTGTACTGCCGGCTGCCGATGAGGCAGTGCACCTGCATTGGGATGATTCTGCGATTCATCATTTGAACGAAACGAGTATGAGATGAGTGAGGCAAGGCTGCCAGTCATGCAGCTTGGGCATCGCTCTACGGTGAGTTTGGGTGACCGCCTGTCAGCGGCTTTGTTTCAGCGTCAAAGCATGTTGTTACTCATTTTGCTGATACCGCCACTGTTGTGGTTCGGCGTGATTTATCTTGGCTCGTTGTTTAGTTTGCTGGCGCAGAGTTTTTTTCGGCTGGATGATTTTTCCGGCACGATTGTGTATGAAGTGGGACTGCAGAATTTCGTTGCGTTATTCGAGCCAGCAAACCTGGATGTAATTCGTCGCAGCGTTACCATGGCGACCACGGTGACTCTGACCAGCGTCGTGATTGGTTTTCCGATTGCGTATTTCATGGCGCGCTATGCACGCGGTAGCACCAAAGCGGTTTTGTATGTTGCTGTGATGCTGCCGCTCTGGTCGAGTTATCTGGTGCGCTTGTATGCGTGGAAGCTGCTGCTGGCCAAAGAGGGTGCCATCGCGTGGATCGTCGCTCAGTGCCACTTGGACTGGGTACTCGAGGCGGTGCTTGCGACACCGGTCATCGGTGGGAACTCTCTGAGTTTTTCTTCGCTCGGTACCTTCATGGTGTTTGTCTATATGTGGTTGCCTTTCGTGATTTTGCCTATACAGGCATCAATAGAAAGAATTCCTGCTTCGGTACTGGAAGCCTCGGCCGATCTGGGTGCGCCTCCTCGTCGTACCTTCTGGACAGTGATTTTGCCGCTGGCGATGCCCGGCGTCGCAGCCGGTTCAATTTTTTCGTTTTCCCTCACGCTGGGCGATTACATCATCCCGCAGGTGGTCGGAAATTCCACGCTCTACATCGGGCAAGTGGTGTACCGTCAGCAGGGTCTTGCGGGCAATCTGCCCTTTGCAGCCGCATTTTCCATCGCGCCGATTCTGATCATTGCGATCTACTTGTGGCTGGCCAAAAAACGCGGGGCTTTCGATGCGCTCTGAAACCTACCATCTGCCGCGCGCATCAATGGGGTTGAAGCTTGCTACGCTCGGTGGCGTGCTGTTTCTGCATGTGCCACTCGCATTGATTATTTTGTATGCGTTTAGCAGTGAAGATAAAAGTTATGTTTTCCCACCTCCAGGTCTGACGACGCAGTGGTTTGCTGTCGCGCTGGCGCGTGAGGATGTCTGGAGTGCAGTGGGGCTCTCGGTGCAGGTTGCTTTGTGGTCGACGGGTATTGCGCTGATTCTTGGCACTTTTGCTGCTGGCGCGCTGGCACGGTTTCGGTTTTTTGGTCGGGATGCAATTTCCCTGCTGTTGATCTTGCCGATTGCTTTGCCTGGTGTTGTTACTGGTATTGCCTTGCGTTCCGCTTATCACGCCGCCGATATTCCATTCAGTTTCTGGACCATCGTGATTGGTCACGCGACTTTTTGCGTCGTGGTGGTTTATAACAATGCGGTGGCAAGGCTGCGACGACTGAGTCCTTCGCTGCTGGAAGCCTCGATGGATCTTGGCGCCAATGCGTTTCAGACTTTTTATCATGTGATCCTGCCTCAGTTAGGCTCGGCGCTGCTTGCAGGTGCGCTGCTGGCTTTTGCATTGAGCTTTGATGAAGTGATCGTGACCACCTTCACTGCAGGCCAGCAAACCACTTTGCCGATCTGGATGTTGCAGGAACTCATACGGCCGCGACAGCGGCCCGTAACCAATGTTGTTGCGGTCTTCATCATTGGCCTGACATTTTTACCGATTATTGCTGCCTACTGGCTCACCCAGGCAGGCGACGACAACGCCCGAAACTAACGCTGACACAAGGAGATAAATCCATGGGACATCCTGCTGAAAACCCGATCAGTTTTCCTACTGCGCTGTTGATTGATAATCACGCCGAGCAAGGTGAGGGAGCGATCGAAGTTGTGATCAATCCTGCGACGGGTGCTGCGCTCTGTAACGTGCCCGAGGCGTCGCCCGAGCAAGTGTCGCGTGCGGTTACGGCGGCTGAGCGTGCGTTTGCTAGTTGGTCGCAGACCACACCGGGTGAGCGATCCGGTCTGCTGCTCTCACTCGCATCCGCCATCGAGAACCATGCTGAAACCTTTGCACGTCTGGAATCGCTCAACTGCGGCAAGCCTTACGATAGGGCGCTCAATGACGAGATTCCTGCGATCGTTGATTGCTTCCGCTACTTTGCGGGTGCCGCGCGCTGCATGAGCGGCACTGCGGCGGGCGAGTATCTGAGTGGCCATACCAGCATGATCCGGCGCGATCCGGTGGGCGTAGTGGGTTCCATCGCCCCATGGAATTACCCGATGCTGATGGCTGCATGGAAGGTCGCTCCCGCCATCGCTGCTGGCAATACGGTTGTGCTCAAGCCCAGCGAGCAGACGCCGCTGACTGCTTTGTACTTTGCGCAGCTCGCGGCCGGTATTCTGCCGCCCGGTGTGCTCAACGTCATTTGTGGCAAGGGCATGAGTGTTGGTCAGCCATTGGTCGAACACCCTAAAGTGCGAATGGTGTCGGTGACGGGTGATGTCGCGACGGGTCGCAAGATTCTGCAGGCTGCATCAGGCACATTAAAGCGCACGCATCTGGAGCTGGGTGGCAAAGCGCCCGTCATCGTGCTTGATGACGCAGACATTGCTTCTGTGGTGGAGGGCGTGCGTACCTTCGGTTATTACAATGCGGGGCAGGATTGCACGGCTGCCTGCCGTATCTACGCAGGACCAAAGATTTACGAGAAGCTGGTGGCCGACTTGACGCTCGCTGTCTCCACCATCAAGGCAGGTACTCAGGACGAAGAGGGCGTGGAGATCGGACCTTTGATTTCTGATCGTCAGCGCAACCGCGTTGCCAGTTTTGTCGAACGTGCGCAAATGGCGGGACATATGCAGGTGACCACCGGAGGCAAGGTCCGTGCGGGCGCTGGCTTTTTTTATGAGCCCACCGTGATCGCTGGTGCCTTACAGGAAGACGAGATAGTGCAGCGCGAAGTATTCGGTCCGGTCGTTTCGGTTACGCGATTCGACGATGATGCACAGGCGGTGCAATGGGCTAATGACTCTGAATACGGGCTCGCATCCAGTGTCTGGACATCTGATGTCTCGAAAGCGATGAATATCGCGCGCCAGCTGCAGTATGGCTGCACTTGGATCAACACTCACTTCATGCTGGTGAATGAAATGCCTCATGGCGGACTGAAAGCCTCTGGCTACGGCAAAGACATGTCGATGTATGCGCTGGAGGATTACACCGTGGCGCGACATGTGATGGTAAAGCTTTGATGGAATGAACCGAGCGCATCATCTGAAGGTCAAGCATTGACCACAGACTTTTGGGTTGGGTTGGGTTGCGTTGCGCTGCCTCGCCGCTGATGAAAAGGTGGCGGGGCGTTTTTTATTCGCTTGGCTGATCTGTATCCGTTAACAGATGACCTGTTTTCACAAATATCGTGCAGCCCTCGACGCTGTAAGGTTTGTGAATACTGAGATGCGGACTGCGTATCCATGAGCCTGCTGGGTACCGTCCGTGCTCATCTTCGAAAACACCTTCCACTACGAAAATTTCTTCGCCGCCGTAATGTCGGTGCGGATTGAAATACGTCTTTGGTGCCCAGCGGACCATGGCGGTATGCGTGGTCTCAAATTCTGACAAGGGCAAAACGGACAGTCCTGGAACCAGACCCGGATACCAGGTGGCGGTTTTGGTGTTGATGATGTGGCTTTGTTGATCGTCGGGATGAAGATGGCGTAATTTTACGAACAGCAGGCAACCCGTTTCAGTGAATGGGGCGTGGGATGTACCGGGTGGGTTTTTAATATACGTACCGGCCGGATAATCACCATGTTCATCGCTGAATTGACCTTCAAGAACGAGTATCTCTTCACCAAGTTCGTGCCTGTGTGCGGTGAATTTACTACCGGGTAGGTAGCGAACGATGGAGGTCGCACGAGCAATCTCATCACCCACACGGTCGAGCATGCGTCGCTCTATGCCCGGTACCGGGCTGGGTACCCAGCTGAGTGCTTCCTGGTGAATGACGACCCTCTGGCTGTAGTCGGAATGGATGTTCATGGGTTTTTTGTTACTAATGATTCGAGACTCCAGATTGAGACCATAGCAGAAGGCGTTGCCGCTTGATCACGGCCTGAATGGTTGGTGCAGCATCAAAATCTGGGGCGGTTTGCTTGACGAAATACAAAAGTTTAACGTAGCTTTATATCGCCATGTTGTATCGGGCATGAATCCTATTAACTACGAAGTAAGATAAGACAGTGTCTATGAGCAATGACATGAATTTCTTGCCTATCCGACGACTGTGACGGTCAAATCAACAAACTCTATCAACGTGAGTGTCGCGGCGTAGTGCAGTCGTTCCCCAGATCACATGAATCTCAGCGCTTGTGGATGGGATGGTAAGCGCCAAGGCTTCGGATGTTGCTTTCAAAAAACCTTCATCAGAAGACTTGTCGCTATTGCAATGAATATGACTCAATACACCCGCTTGCGTATATGCATATCATATGTATACTGCGTCTGTGGACATCACATTTGACCCTGAAAAAGCCCGCAGCAATCAGGCAAAGCATGGCGTCAGCTTTGCTCATGCCGAGCAGGCTTTGCGTGACGAGTTCGCGGTCACGATCCAAGACCCAGGTCATCATGATGAGCAACGTTTTTTGACGCTGGGCATGGACACAATCGGGCGAATACTTGTGGTGTGTCACACGCAGCGCGGAGAGCTGACGCGTTTGATATCTGCTCGCAAAGCAAGTCCTAACGAGACAAGGAACTACCATGGATAAAGAATATGATTTCAGTAAAGGTAAGCGTGGTGCAGTGATCGCATCTCCTGGAAAGACACGTATCACGATCATGCTTGACGATGATGTCATTGACTCATTTAAGAACAAAGCCGAAAGCTCTGGTCGCGGTTACCAAACCATGATTAATGAAGCTTTACGACAAGCACTGGATCCCGAGTCCGCTCCGGTAACTCTGCGTGGACTTCGAGAAGTACTTGATGAGCGTTTGTCTGCTTGATTGAAAAACAGGTATCGCTTGACTAACGTCGCGATCTGCACTTCAGATACCTGCGAGCGAGGCGCCACAATGAAACCCAAAAACAAAAAAGCCCCACCTTGTGAGTGGGGCTTTCTGTTTTATTTGGTAGGCCGTGCGGGATTCGAACCTGCGACCAACGGATTAAAAGTCCGCTGCTCTACCAGCTGAGCTAACGACCCGAAAGACCGCGATTATACTTAAATCGTCGAACTCTTGTCAAACGCAAACACATGACCGGCCTCAGTAATGAGGTCAGCTTAGTCCGTTACCTATTTAAGTGCGCCTAGTTTTGATCTGGCAGTCTTTGCTGCTGGTGACTCGGGGTACTTCTTGATCAAGGCTTCCATCGTGTCACGCGCTGCACTCTTGTCGCTTAAGTCGTCCTGACAAATTGCAAGATTGAGCATGGCGTCAGGTGCTCTTTGAGTCAGTGCGTAGCGATTGATGACGGTCTGCAGTGCGGGAATGGCATTTTTGCAGTCACCCTCAGCGAAGTAGCTGCTGCCTAGTAAGTAATAGGCTTGCGCCGCATAGCCCGAACCGGGGAAGCGCTGCAGGAAAGCGACGAAAGACTGCGAGGCACGAGCAAAATCTTTTTTCTTCAGCAGGGCAGCGGCTTCGTCGAACTGTTTTTGTTCAGTCTGAGTCACTTCCACCTCAACCCCATCGATGGTTTGATTGCGCGGTTCCAGTTTACTTAGGCGCTGATTGAGGTCTGCGTAGAGATCTTTCTCTCGTCGCTGCGCGTTGGCCAGATCATTGGTCAGCTTGTCGATTTTCTGTTGAGCCGCATTCAGATCGTTCGAGATGATTTCGACCTGACCACGCAGCTCGGCAACTTCACCGCGCAGCTGATTACGAAGTTTTTCTAGGTCGGTAAAAAGCGCGTTTAGCTTTTTATCATCAGCCTTTGTATCGATGCGCCGTGCAATCTGCTCGATCTCAATATCAATTCGGGTATTGAGATCCTTGAGCTGCGTGCGTAACTGCAAAATGGTTCGGCGGGCATCCGAATCTTCAAAGGCATGCACCTGCATGGGCAACACACTGCATGCCATTGCGAAGGCGACGACATACCGTGTGCTGATTTTTGGATTCATGGTTGGAATCAGTAAGCGATATCAGCGCGGCGATTCTCTTTCCACGCTTCTTCGCCGCTACCCAGAGCCTTGGGCTTTTCTTTGCCGAAGGATACGGCTTCCATTTGCGAATCCGGTACGCCTTTCAGTGCCAGTGCGCGGCGCACGGCATCCGCACGTTTCTGGCCCAGTGCCAGGTTGTACTCGCTGCCACCACGCTCATCGGTATTACCTTGAATGAGCACTTTGCGATCAGGACGCGAGGCCAGATATTTGCCATGGGCATCGATCACAGCGCTGAACTCATCTTTGACGACATAGCTGTCCACATCGAAATAGATGCTCCGCTTGGCCAGGACGCTTGAGGGATCATTGAGCGGGTCGTTGGCATTGGCATTGGCATTTGCATTTGCGTTTGCGTTTGCGTTAGCGTTAGCGTTAGCGTCGGTTTTTGAGGCGCTGGTATCACTGCTGCTTGAAGGCACAGATGCGGTGTTCGACCGACTTGCGTCAGTACTCGACGAGCTGCCGGGTTTACGGCTTTCGACGGGTGGGGCTTCGTCCAGTTTGACGGTAGAGCAGGCCGACAGCAGCATCATGAGTGCCACGAGTGCGGCGGTGAGTTTGGTTAAACGCATGGTTTTTCCTCCTTGGTTTTAAAACAGTTCGGTTGGTACATTCATCGCAAAGGCAATAAGCTGCTTTTGATCCTTTCCGGATTGTGGACAAATGTGATTATTTTGTAAACGGTCCCCAGGCTGGTTCCCTGATATTCGATGTTTTAGTGCTCAGGCTGTAACGCGTAGTGCCATCCGTGGACACCACGGTTAGTGCTCCTTTTCCACTTGAATTACTCGAATACACGATATAGCGACTGTTCGGCGCAAAGCTCGGTGATTCGTCATGGGATGCCGTCGACAGCGAGCGCTCCGCACTCGTCGTCAGGTCGAGCAGTTGAAGTTGGTAGTTTTTACCTCGCCCTGATATATAGGCCAGCATTCTACCGTCAGCAGACACGGTTGGGCTAATGCTGTAATCACTGCGGAAAGTTACCCTACGTACATCAGTCCCTTCAACGGACATTCGATAAATCTGTGGACTGCCGCCACGATCGCTGGTGAAGTAAATGGTTTGGCCATCGGGCGAAAAGCAGGGCTCGGTATCGATGCCGTTACTCTTAGTCAGTCGTTTGATGTCGGATCCATCAGCGTTGATCAAGTAAATCTGCGTCAGCGCATCACGCGATAATGCAATGGCAATTTTTTTTCCGTCGGGTGACCATGCAGGCGCCGAGTTGTTACCTTTGTAATTTGCGACTGGGATGCGTCGACGGTTATCCAGTTCCTGCACGTAGATAATTGGCTTTTTGTTGTCGAAAGAGACATAGGCCAGCTTTTTGCCATCCGGTGACCAGACCGGCGAAATGATGGGCTCAGTCGAGCGAAATGGGATGAACAAATTCTCGCCATCGGAATCCGTAACTTCTAGTCGGTATTCCGAACCCGATTTAGCGACATAGGCAATGCGAGTCGAAAAAGCGCCACGCACACCGGTGAGCGCATTAAACACGTCATCGGCCACGCGATGCGCAGCGTTACGCGAAAACTGCGCTTGTGTTTTGATCTCTAGTTGTGAAATGTCGCTGGCTTTGGTGACGTCCCTGAGCCGGTAGCGGATTTCAATGCGCCCATCGGCGCCGCTTAGAACACTACCGGTCACAACGGCATCGACACCGCGCGCTTTCCATGCGGCGGGATCGAGCTGGGCATTCTCTGGAATGATCTCTTTGCTCTCGATGATGCGAAACAGGCCACTGCGGGCCAGATCGGCGCGGACTATTGCGCTCATGGACTGATCGCCGGGCAGGTCATCGGCGAAATTGGGGACGCTGATAGGGATCTGGTCTGAACCCACACCCGTGACTTCTATTTTGAGCTGTGCCAGAGCGGATGATCCGGTAGCGAGCAAGAAGGTCAGCGCGATAAACTGCAAGAAATATTTTTTCATGCGTTCGATTTCATCGAGGTTTCAAAAAGTGCGAGTACGTGAAGTCTCTTGGGCAATCTGCCGGAAACTGGCCCGATTTGCGTAGGCCCCTTTCGACTTGTCGGTCAAACGCCAAGTTTTCGGACGGCTGGACCACTTTTACAACGTCCAGCATCCGGCTCGCCGTTAACTGTATGCCGACCGTCACCACGGGGTTGCCAGGCATATCGGGGAAACTGGTGTTAGATTTTACCGTTTTCCCGAGGTAGAGCTCGCAATCAGAGCCGGCTGCGACCATTTTTTTGTCGGCCGTGCCAGCCTCGCCATCCCCGGCTTGGCTCAGTATCCTGTCCAGATCTTCGGCACTGCGGACCTTTTTCGGTTTCTCAGCGGCTTGTTCCTGTTTACGTCTCTGCTCTTCGGCCGCCGCGGCATCCTGTTTGCGCTTCAGTTCTTCGTCGAGTTTTTTCTTATCTTTCTGTGCCTGCTCTTCTTTTTGACGCTTTTGCTCTTCAGCGATTTGTTTTTTCTCCTGCTCTTCGCGGTTTTGTTTTTCTTCGGCTAGTTTTTCTTTTTCTTTTTCTTTTTCCTGCTTGCGTTTTTTATCCTGCTCGAGCGCAATATCAGGATCGGCCAGCTTGGCTTTGGGTGGTTCCGGTGCGACTTCGGGTACGGGTGGCTTGGTTTCCGGCACGGGCTTCGGTGGTTCGGGCACAGGCTCTGGCTCAGGAGGGGGAGGCGCAGCGTCGCGCGACTTTATGTCCCAGATTTCTGCTTCGACGGTGGTCGGCGTCAGACTTTGCCATGACACACCCACCCACAAGAAGGCGAGCAGCGCGAGGTGCACCAGCAGTGCCAACACCACCGAGCGCCACTGATGTGGCTCGGGCGGAATGGTGTAGGGAATGACCTGCGGGCTCAACGCAGAATCACCGTGCGGAGAGCCCAACGCGCGCGATGCCGGTCTTGTTGGCCTGCGCAATCGTCTGGACCACGTCGTCGTACTTGATGTTCTTGTCTGCGGAAATCATAAGGGGCAGATCCGGATGCTTGTCGTGAATTGCCGCCAGTCGTTTCATCAGGTCTTCGCGCTGGCGTGCTTGCCCATAGCCCTTATTATCCGACTGACCATGAATGCCGATGCTGCCCGAACCATCTGCCTTAAGCTCAATTTCAATGTAATCCGTTGGTGGCTGGGTAGAACGTCCCGCTTTAGGCAAGTCGATCGTGCTGGGTGTGGTGAGCGGTGCGACCACCATAAAGATAATCAGAAGCACCAGCATGACATCAATGTAGGGAACGACATTGATGTCGGATTTGAATTTCCGCGTGCGCGTGCTGCGCATACTTGAGGTGGTCATTAGCGGGCCTGACGGGCAAGTACGTTGGAGAATTCTTCGATGAAGCTTTCGAAACGTATCGACAGTCGATCAATATCATGCGAGTAGCGGTTGTAAGCCACAACCGCTGGAATGGCGGCAAACAGACCGATGGCAGTCGCAATAAGCGCTTCGGCGATACCTGGCGCCACCGCAGCCAAGGTAGTCTGCTGCAAGTTGCTCAGACCCCGGAAGGAATTCATGATGCCCCAGACCGTGCCGAACAGGCCGACATAAGGCGATACTGAACCGACCGACGCCAAAAAGGCGAGATGCGTTTCCAGCGCGTCCATTTCACGTTGATAGGCGGCACGCATCGCGCGGCGGGCAGCATCGAGCGGTGCCCCCGGATCGCTGTCCTTGCCTGCTTTGACCGTGTGGGGTTTACGGAACTCCTTCATGCCTGCTTCGAAAATCCGTTCTAGTGCACCGCTTTTACCGCTCTCTCTGCGACGCATCGAGGTGACTTCTGCGTACACCGCATTCAAGTCCACATTCAAAAAAGCTTTTTCGAATTCGTCGGTCTGCGATCGCGCTGTACGTATCGCGGATAACTTTTGAAAAATATAGGTCCAGCTCATTGCTGACACAATCACCAGCAATGCCATTACCGCCTGCACCGGTGCTGATGCGCCAGATATCAGAGTGAAGAAGGAGAGGTCTTGGGTCACTGTCATAGCAGATCTTCGATAGGAAATAAGTCGGCGCCGTGACCGGTTTCAGGGACCGGTGGTGAGCAAGGAGGCATTTGCATTACTGATTTTTATAAATACGGAGGCAGGAATGCCTGCGGGTCGCAGCGACGTCATGTCCACGCATCCGACGCGGATACTGCCTGAGCAAAGCAGTACGGGGTTGTGGTCGTTCGTGCACCAGGCTTCCTGCGTGAACAGGACCGAAGCACGTCCCAGCTTTTGTATCTCCACGCTGACCTCCAGACGATCATCGAGTTTCGCTGGCGCATGGTAATCGATGGACGTACTTTTTACTACAAACATACATTTTGTTTCACTTGATAGCTGCTGCTGGCCAACACCCGCAGCGCGCAGCCATTCGGTGCGCGCCCGCTCGAAAAACTTCAGGTAATTGGCATAGAACACGATACCGCCAGCGTCACTATCTTCGTAATACACCCGCAGTGGCCAGCGAAATGCGCCGCCCATGGGTCAGCCTGTACGCTTGATCGTGAACGGCGAAAAGCCCTGACAGGTCGGCATCATCTCAATGCCATTGATGTTCACGTGCGGTGGCAAATTGGCCACCCACCATGCCGCGTCAGCCACATCTTCCGGCGTCAGCGCCATGGCGCCCTGGTAGACCTTGGCCGCGGCGGCATCGTCGCCCTTGAAGCGGACATTGGAAAACTCGGTGCCGCCCGACATACCGGGCGCGATGTTGGTAGCGCGCACGCCGGTGCCTACCAGATCGGCACGCAGATTTAGCGTGAACTGATCCACAAAGGCTTTGGTCGCACCGTAGACATTGCCACCCGGGTAAGGATAGGCACCGGCCACCGAACCGAGATTAATCACCAGGCCAGCGCCACGCGTAACCATCCTCGGTAAAACCGCCCGGGTAATGGTAACGAGGCCAGTGCAATTCGTGGCGATCATGGTGTCCCAATCGCTCAGATGAGCCTCATGCGCCGGCTCCAGTCCCAGCGCCAGCCCGGCGTTATTGATCAGCACGTCAATGTCCTGCCAATCTGCTGGCAGAGAGGCCAGCGCCTGATCAATCGAGGATTTGTGGGTCACATCCACTGCGACCGGAAGCAGGTTCTTGCCTAATTCTTTTGCCAGCGCATCAAGGCGTTCGGTACGACGTGCGGCGGCAATGACTCTGTGCCCGGTCTGGACGAATTTGCGTGCCATGGCGGCACCAAAACCAGCACTGGCGCCGGTAATCATTACGATCATGAGAAGGCTCCGAAGATGAGGGGTTGCCAAGGATCTGTGGCTGGGCCGAATTTTAGCTGAAATAGGTGACCGTTTCGGGTGTGTCCTTGATGAAAAACGGTCCGTCTAATAGAATCGAGCCCTATTTTGTTCGGCAAAACCGGCCAAACCCGGTCCGGTCAGGTTGGCTGGTTGACTTATTGTCCTGCGGGCCAGCTTGTCAGACCCTGTGCTTCGGCGCATGTACAGTCCGCGCGCCTCATGGTCCAGCAATAACCCATTCCCCACCTTTTGGAGTGTTTCATGTTTTCGAGAGACCAAACGATTGCCCGCGTCGACCCTGATTTGTGGTCGGCGATCCAGAAAGAAAATCAGCGCCAGCAAGACCATATCGAGCTGATTGCCTCCGAAAACTATGCCTCGCCTGCCGTCATGGAAGCGCAGGGCTCGCAATTAACCAACAAGTACGCGGAAGGTTATCCCGGCAAGCGCTATTACGGCGGCTGTGAATTCGTCGATATCGCCGAGAGTCTGGCGATTGAACGTCTGAAGCAACTGTACGGCGCGAATTTCGCCAACGTGCAGGCGAACTCAGGTTCACAAGCCAATCAAGCGGTGTTTCTTGCCTTGCTTAATCCTGGTGACACCATCATGGGCATGTCGCTGGCCGAAGGCGGCCATCTCACGCACGGCATGCATCTGAACATGAGCGGCAAATGGTTCAACGTCGTGAGCTACGGCTTGAACGACAAAGAAGAGATCGACTATGACGCCATGGAGCGCACCGCTCATGAGCACAAACCTAAACTGATCATTGCCGGTGCCTCTGCGTATTCACTGAAAATTGACTGGGCACGCTTTGCCAAAGTCGCCAAAGATATAGGCGCGTACTTTTTGGTGGACATGGCGCACTACTCGGGTCTGATTGCCGGTGGTGTCTATCCGAATCCAGTGCCGCATGCAGATGTGGTGACCTCGACCACGCACAAGAGCCTGCGCGGACCACGCGGCGGCATCATTCTGATGAATGACGAAAACATGGCAAAGAAAATCAACAGCGCGATTTTCCCTGGCTTGCAGGGCGGCCCGCTGATGCATGTCATCGCTGGCAAGGCAGTCGCCTTCCATGAAGCACTGCAGCCTTCTTTCAAAATCTATCAGCAGCAAGTCCTCACGAATGCGGATGCGCTTGCCAAAGCGCTGATCGCGCGCGGTCTGCGTATCGTCAGCGGTCGTACCGAGTCGCATGTCATGCTGGTCGATCTGCGCGCCAAGAAAATGACAGGCAAGGAAGCTGAGGCCGTACTCGGCTCTGCCCACATCACCTGCAACAAGAACGGCATTCCCAACGATCCGGAAAAAGCGATGATCACCAGTGGCATCCGTTTAGGTTCGCCAGCAATGACAACGCGTGGTTTTGGTGAGGCCGAAGCGACACGCGTTGGTCATCTGATTGCTGATGTCCTTGATAACCCCCATGATGCCAGCAATATTGATTGCGTCAGAGCGGGTGTCAAAGAGCTGACCGATAAATTTCCTGTTTATCAGGCTTAAGTCGATTCGCAGAAAGGAGATTGCCGCATGCATTGTCCTTTCTGCCATCGCGAAGACACCCAGGTCATTGATACGCGAACCTCGGAGGAGGGCGACATCACACGTCGTCGCCGCCGCTGCATTCAATGCGATAAGCGTTTTACGACCTATGAGCGTATTGAGCTTGCGATGCCTGTCATCGTCAAGAAAAATGGCAGTCGGACCGAGTTCGAGTCGTCCAAGCTGCGCGGCAGTCTGATGCTGGCCCTGCGCAAGCGTCCGGTCTCTGCCGATGCGCTGGATGCAGCGCTGCAGCGCATCGAAGAAAAATTGCGCTCATCAGGCGAACGAGAAGTTATTTCGGGTCAGATCGGCGAGTTGGTCATGCGTGAACTGAAGCGACTCGACAAGATTGCCTATATCCGGTTCGCCTCCGTCTACCGAAGCTTCGAGGACATCGCTGAATTTCGCGATGCTATTAATGAAGTCGACCGTGAACCAAAGGCGGCGAAAAATTCGGACAAGCTTTAGGAAGAGTCCGAATCACTCCTCGTGTTTAGCTAGCTAGCCATCCTTCATGATGCTGGCGTTTGGCACATCAAGACTCTTGTATTTCTTCTCACTATAAAAATTTTGAGCTCTGTTTTATCAGAGCTTGCTTGTCATTCCAATCAACTAAAGTATTTCAATCAGCTATGTGCTTTATGGCACATTGTCTTCCGGCTATGTTGCTTCAATATACAAGAGCTGGTGCATTCATCCATTCGTCCTCGTATTTTTTCAATTATTAGCTACAGAATAACTCTGCGGGTCATCAGGACTATCTGACTTTAGTGTTCGGCAATTGATACTACTCAGCGCCAATATGATGAACACTTGTTTAAATTCAATACCGATAAAAATCGCAGGTTCCTTCACGGACCGATATCGACGTGGTCAGAGTTCGATGCAATACAAGGGATTCTCGCTGCCTGAGGTAATGATTGCTTTATTGCTTGTGTCCCTCAGTGCGAGTGCGCTGATCTCGACGGCGGTGATAACTCGCATTCAGACGGCACGCAATGCAAATTTCTCGACGAGCTTTCGTCTTGCTGTTGAGTTATCGGACTGGGTACAGCAAGGGGGTTTGAACGTGCTTGCTTCAGATACGGTGAATCCTTTTGAGCTAATTGATCAGGCAGGTTCTGTATCGGCTTGTTTTAGCGAGCCTTGTCATGCTCAAGCTGCCGCTCTTTTTTATCTGCACGATTGGCGACGTCGGCTTTCTCTCAAGGTGCCAAACGCGCGCATCGTGGTTTGCCAAGGTAATGCCTTGATCAGCCCAGCATCACATCAATGGCTTTGTGACGACAGCGATTTATCTGTGAAGACACGGGTGATCAAAATAGGTTGGCCCCAGGGTAGCGATGGCAACAAGTTTCCCCCGCGGTTCGTGCTTGCGCTGAGCTAGTCTGTGAGCATGATCGGCCTGATGGTCGCGATGGCAGTGTCTTGTGGCGTACTGCTCACATCAATCTCACTGCTGCAGATCGCTCGCGAAAATTTTCAGTATCAGCATCAGGCGACTTTGCTCGAGGACAGTGCGGCATTTGCAATGGAGATCATCGCGCGCACCTTGCAGCAATCAGCCCAGATTGATTCGTCAGTGTTACTAGAGTCAGTGACAGGGACTACGCAGTTCAAATTGGAAAATGGCTCGGTGCAAGGTGTTGACAATGCACGGATGACCAGCGATGCCGCCAGTATCGGTACGCCCAGCGTTGCGGCGATAAATGGAAATGATGTGATGGCAGTGAACTTGCGCTCAGTGGACGGTGATGCCGTCAATTGTGCCGGCTTTGTGGTTTCGGGCGCCTCGGCCCAGTCATCTGAATCAAGCTGGGTAATTTTTCATATTGTTCCTGGCACTGACGGCGAACCTGATCTGCACTGCAGATATCGCGGTCAGCAAAAATGGGATTCTCAGACCATTCTGTCTGGGGTTGAATTTTTTCAGGTGCTGTATGGACTCGACACTGATGGTGACAACTTACCCAATCAATACCTCAGTGCTTCGGCAATGGCAGAGAAAGACAAGTCTAAGCCGGCGAGTGATACCTCATTTTGGCGTCGCGTCGTCGCGGTTCACGTCGCGCTAATACTGCGCTCAGCGACAGGCAACGACAAGCCTTCAGTTTCAAAAGAATTTTCTTTATTTGGCGAAGACTACGTTGCTGCGAACGCAAAGGCAGATCCGGGGACACATATTGGCCCTGACGATCTCGCCCTATCGGTCCGTACGCGCGCGCGTCGTCATGTCGAAGCCGTCATTTTCCTCCACAGGCCGGAGAAGGCTCCATGAGCCGACATCCTTTGCGAGCTCGTGCTCTGCATAAAGGCATGACGCTGCTCGCGTGTTCTTTGGTATTGCTGGGTGTGGCAATGCTGGCAAGTGCTTCACTACGTTCACTGCAAGATGATGTCAGCCTCACTTACAGCACCATCGATCGTTTGCTAGCGCAGCGGAGGCTGCTCTGCAAGACGCTGCAGTCATGCTTTTGATGATCCCAAAAGATTTAACGATAGTGCAAGCCCAAGGTTCGCATTATCTGGGCGATATCACAGGTGAGCGTTTTGCCAAGGGTGGCCCGATGCAGTCTTGCGCCGCACCAGAATACTTTCTTGAAATACTCCCTCTGGCATCCAGTATTGATCCGATACAGCCCAAGGTGTCATCTCCTCATCGATATCGCGTTACTGCTAAAGGTAAAGGACTCAGCGAAGCGACTGTCGTTGTGTTGCGGGCAGATTTTGAAGCGCAGACTTGTGCCGTTGAAAAAATTAGCATGGCAAAAGATGCGCAGCGCGATATACAAAACGACCAACAAAACGGCCAACAAAACGGCCGACAAAATGACCTTCAAAACGATCTAAAAAACGGTTTACAAAACGGCTTTCAAAACGACTTACAAAACGGTGTGCAGCAGAGCGCGCAGAAAGAAGAGAAAATCTCTGATCCGCTCGATACAAAATGCATCCCGCAAGTACGGCGGCTTGCATGGCGGATGCTGTATGCGAGTTGAATCAATCCGCCTTCATCGTCAAAGGCGTTCGGGCATCGGGCTGATGGAGCTGCTGATCACGATTGGCATTTTGTCTGCGCTAACTGCGATGGCATTTCCAAGTTTCGCTCCCATACTGGATCGGCTGCAGGTTATGACCACGACCGCACATTTTCAGGAAGCGATGAGTCTCGCGCGTGCGGAGGCGATACGCCGGCGTATGCGGGTGGATCTGGTGCCCTTGCGGGATAAAAACTGGGCCAGTGGCTGGCAAGTGCTGATCGATGCCGACAATAATCAACTGGCCAATGTGGGCGACATCGTATTGCACACCGGCCCGACGCCACCGCTGGGTTTACGCATTGATGCGCGGCTCAGAGATCCGAAACCCTATCTGGCCTTCGATCCAAGCGGGCGCCCGCGCAGTGCCAGCAGCAGCGCCTTGCCTCAGATAGGTTCGTTGGTTTTCACAATCGGTAGTGAGCAACGGAAAATCATCATCAGCTTTCTGGGACGTGTACGTAGCTGTGATCCGGTGCGGAGCGGGGCGGCTTGTTAGAATGGGGGCCTGTTCCCGCGTTTAATGTCCGCCATTAATCAAGCCGTGCACTTACCCAACGACACCAATGCTATGCGCGCTGCGCTCGACCAGGCAGCCAAAGGCCTGTTCCTGACCAGCCCCAATCCGCGCGTGGGCTGCGTGATCGCCCGTGATGGACAGATCATCGCCAGCGGTCACACCCAGCGTGCCGGTGAAGCGCATGCCGAGGTCCATGCACTGCGCGATGCTGTTTCACGCGGTGTCGATGTACGTGGAGCGACCGCCTACGTCACGCTGGAGCCCTGCAGCCATCACGGTCGTACGCCACCGTGCACCGAGGCGCTGATCACTGCGGGTGTTGGCCGTGTCGTCACCGCCATTGAAGATCCCAATCCGCTGGTGGCCGGCAAGGGCATTGCGCAATTGCGTGCAGCGGGCATTGCGGTCGAGACCGGTGTTTTGGCGAATGAGGCGCGCGAAATGAACATCGGCTTTTTCCACCGCATGCAGCGCGGACGTCCCTGGGTAAGGCTAAAGATTGCTGCCAGCCTTGACGGTGGCACGGCGCTGACGAATGGTCAGAGTCAGTGGATTACTTCTTCAGCTGCGCGCGATGACGGGCATGCATGGCGTGCGCGCGCTTGTGCAATCATGACGGGCATTGGTACCGTGCAGCAGGATAATCCCCAGCTCAACGTACGTGCCGTTGTCACCCCGCGCCAGCCGCAGCGTATTGTGGTCGACAGTCAGTTGGAGATGGATACAGCCGCGCAGGTATTGGCGGGTGGCGGCACTTGGATCATTACCACCGATGCGCATCCCGAGCGCGCCAATCGCTTGCGCGACGCCGGTGCTGAGGTGATTGTTTTGCCTACTGAGGGTGTCAAAGTCGATCTGTCAGCGCTGATGCAGCTGTTGGGCCAGCGCCAGATTAATGAGCTGCATGTCGAAGCTGGCCACAAGCTCAATGGCTCGCTGCTGCGCATGGGCTTGGTCGATGAGATGCTGGTCTATCTCGCCCCCTGTCTGCTGGGGCCGGCGCAGGGCATAGCACGCCTGCCTGAATTGAACGCGCTGTCCGATCGCATCACGATGCGTTTTCATCGTGTCGATAGGGTCGGTGATGATTTGCGTGTGATCGCGCGCTTGAATAATTTTTAACCTGGACTAAAGACACGCATGTTTACCGGTATCGTCGCGGCAGTGGGCCGCATCAATTCGATCGAATCACTTGGCACGGAGGGGGATGCTGGCGTGCGCTTGCAAATCAGCGCAGGCGGCCTTGCGCTGGATGATGTGGGTCTTGGTGATTCGATTGCTATCAATGGCGCCTGCATGACGGTTACGAGTAAAACGACCGATAGTTTCGTGGTCGATGTCTCGCGCGAAAGTCTGAATTGCACCGTGGGCCTTGATCGGCAAGGTGAAGTTAACTTGGAAAAAGCGCTGACACTGGCCGAACGACTGGGCGGGCATCTGGTGTCCGGCCATGTTGATGGACTCGGTAGCGTGGTGCTGTTCGAGCCGGTAGGTGAATCCTGGCGGCTGGACATATTGGCCCCGTCCTCATTGGCCAAATATCTCGCGCACAAAGGCTCGGTGGTGGTCAATGGCGCCTCGCTGACTGTCAACAGTGTCAGTGACAGTGACGCGGGCTGCACGATCTCGATCAATCTGATTCCGCATACCATCGAGGTCACCACACTCAGGCATCTGAAGGCCGGACATCAGGTCAATCTCGAGGTGGATTTGATCGCCCGCTACGTGGAGCGCATGCTTAGCCTGCAGCATTAACATTTCGATACGACACGCTTAAGCGAGGATTGCTTGCGCTCGACGGTTTGTAGACGCTGAAATCCTATAAAATGGTCGGCCTTTCCGGAACCATTCATGTCACTTTCAAGCACAAAAGAGATCATTGCCGAGCTACGCGCCGGCCGCATGGTCATCCTCGTTGATGAGGAAGACCGCGAGAACGAGGGCGACCTGGTCTTGGCCGCCGAGTTCGTCACGCCCGAGGCCATTAATTTTATGGCCAAGCACGGGCGCGGCCTGATTTGTCTCACGCTCACAGAAGAGCGCTGCGAACAGCTCAACCTCCCTATGATGACGACGCGTAACGGCACGTCATATGGCACTAATTTCACGGTGTCCATCGAGGCCGCCGAGGGTGTTACGACCGGCATCTCGGCAGCAGACCGTTCGCGCACGATCGAGGTTGCTGTAGCGCGCCACACCAAACCGTCGGACATCGTGCAGCCGGGTCATATATTTCCGCTGCGCGCACAACGAGGCGGCGTGTTGATGCGCGCGGGTCATACTGAGGCGGGCTGCGATCTCGCTGATCTGGCCGGGCTGACGCCAGCTGCAGTCATTTGCGAAATACTCAAGGACGACGGCACGATGGCCCGCCTGCCCGATCTGATGGAGTTCGCCAAGCTGCATCAGCTCAAGATAGGCACCATCGCTGATCTGATTCACTACCGCAGTCAGAATGAGAGTATTGTCGAGCGTGTCGCCGAGCGTGAAATGCATACGCCGCACGGCAGTTTTCATGCGATTGCGTTTCGCGACAAGCCCAGCAGCGGTGCCCACCTTGCGTTGGTCCATGGTGCCATTGAACCTGATAAAGAGACGCTGGTGCGCGTGCATCAACCAGTGTCGCTACTAGATCTGCTAGAGACACGCGTCACAACCCATTCATGGACGATGGCATCAGCAATGGCGGCGATTCAGTCGAGCGAGCGGGGTGTCATTGTTTTGCTCAATTGCGAAGAATCTGCCGAGCAGATGTTCGCTCAGTTCAGTGCATTGAGCAGCCCGAATCCACCTGTACCGCCGAAGTCCGCACGCATGGATTTGCGTACCTATGGCATAGGCGCGCAGATACTGCGCGAGCTGGGGGTAGGAAAAATGAAATTGCTGGCCAATCCCCGCAAAATGCCATCGATGACTGGATTCAATCTCGAAGTCGTTGGCTATCAGGCCAGTCCCGATCACTGAAGTAGGAGGCACCATGAGCGTAGGAACTTACCAACCGGAGTTTGAAGGCAATGGGCTGCGCATCGGCATTGTTCAAGCACGATTCAACGAAGATATTTGTCATGGTCTGACGTCGGCGTGCCTGACTGAACTCAAGCACTTGGGCGTGGACGATGAAGACATATTGCTTGTGACCGTGCCGGGCGCATTGGAGATTCCTCTGGCTTTGCAAAAGATGGCGCAGTCCGGCCAATTCGATGCACTCATCGCGCTGGGTGCTGTGGTGCGCGGCGAAACATATCACTTTGAGCTGGTGTCGAATGAATCCGGCGCGGGCATTTCACGCGTAGGACTTGATTTCGGTCTGCCAGTGGCCAATGCGGTACTGACCACTGAAAACGAAGAACAGGCGGAAGAACGCATGGCAGGCAAGGGTGCTGATGCCGCGCGTGTTGCTGTTGAAATGGCCAATCTGGTCGCGGCCATGGAAGAACTGGCCGACGATGCTGACGCAGCCGATGATGAATAAGGCCGGATCTCATGAGTAGCAAGTCGCAGCACGCCAATCCGAACAAAAGTCGCACACCGCGTCATCGTGCGCGTGAATTCGCGTTGCAGGGCTTGTACCAGTGGCTGCTGAATCAGGAAGATGCTGGTGCTATCGACGCCCACATACGCAATGCGCATGGTTTTGACAAGGCCGATGCAGAACACTTCGATCTCTTGTTGCACGGGACCATACGTGACGTGGACAACCTGCGTTCCGAGATTGTGCCTCTGATCGATCGCGCCATCAATCAGCTGTCGCCGGTTGAGCATGCGGCATTATTGATTGGTGCCTTCGAGCTCAAGCACCATATTGAAATTCCCTACAAGGTCGTGATCAACGAAGCCGTTGAGCTGACTAAATCCTTCGGTGGTGTTGACGGTCACAAGTACGTCAATGGTGTACTCGACAAGCTGGCTACCAGCTTGCGCGCGACCGAAGTGGCCGCAAGCCGATAGCGCTGTTCGTTTGCATTTTCTTTCCGCATGAACTTTCCACTCGCCGCCCGGCTCGATGAGATCGAGCCTTTTCATGTGATGGAGCTGCTCAAGATGGCAGCGGCTCTGGAGCAGGCGGGGTGCTCGGTAATTCACATGGGCATCGGCGAGCCCGATTTTGCTGCGGCACAGCCGGTGCTGGATGCTGCGGCAAAAGCGATTGCCGGTGGCACGATGCGCTATACCCATGCGGTCGGTTTGCTGGCTTTGCGCGAGGCCATCGCTGCGCATTATCACCAGCGTTTTGGGGTTGATGTCGCGGCAGAGCGCATTGTGATCACGGCCGGTGCCTCCGGTGCCTTGCTACTGGCCTGTGCAGCGCTCGTCGGGCGCGATGATGAAGTGCTGATGCCCGATCCCAGTTATCCCTGCAATCGCCATTTCGTCACTGCCTTCGAAGGCAGACCGCGTTTGATTCCCAGCGGGCCAGCGCAACGCTTTCAATTGTCAGCAGCGATGGTGCGCGAGCACTGGAGCTCTTCAACACGCGGTGTGTTGCTGGCGTCACCCTCCAACCCCACCGGCACGTCGATTGCGACGAATGAATTGCGCGATATCGCCGCACTGGTTCGCGATCGGGGTGGTTTTACGGTGGTGGACGAAATCTATCAGGGCCTGTCCTATGATTCGCCGCCATTTTCTGCGTTATCGCTGGGCGACGACATCATCGTCATTAACAGCTTTTCAAAATATTTCAACATGACTGGCTGGCGTCTCGGCTGGCTCGTGGTGCCGCCCTCGATGATGGCGGCTGTAGAAAAGCTGGCGCAGAATTTTTTCATCTGTGCGTCCACGTTGGCGCAGCAAGCGGCGCTGGCTTGTTTCACGCCGGAGTCGATGGCAATTTTCGAACAACGCAAAACTGAGTTCAAGCGTCGTCGTGATTACCTTGTGCCTGAATTGCAGCGTCTCGGTTTTGCGATACCGGTGCTGCCGGATGGTGCTTTTTATATTTATGCCGACTGCAGCCGTTTCTCTGAGGACGCCGATGCATTTACGCGTGATGTGTTGCAGGCCACCGGTGTGGTGATGACGCCCGGACTCGATTTTGGAACGCGGAATGTTGAGCGCTTTATTCGGGTGTCCTATGCGACATCGATGGAGAATTTGCAGGAAGCCGTGCATCGCCTCGAGAGCTACCTGGGCCAGCGGCAGATCCGGAGCTGAAGGTCCACCCCGCGTGAAATCTGTGGATGTCTGATGCAGAGACATCCAGATATGGACACCAAAACAAAAGCCTCTGGTTTAGAAAGCAGTGGCTTTTATTTTTACAGAGCGCTACTACTCTGTTTTTCTTTAACCAGCCACAGCAGCCAATTACGCCGGCTGAGCCACAACTTGTTTCGATTTTTCAGCGATGCTTCGTGAAGGTGCGCTGGCGGGTGCTTTCGTCGTTGCCACGTATCTGCCGTTTGCTACCGCTTGCAGTCTGGCATATTCACCCAGCACTTTGACTGAATAACCGCCATCGCTGCGAAGATCATCCGCACCGATATAGCGTTTCAGACCCGACTCAATCGAGCCTGTCTTGCGGATAGACTCTTTCAGAAGCAGGGCGCCGACACGCAAGTTGGCGTTTGGATCTTGGACTGCTTTTGTGCCGCCATGATCATCAAATGAGCCTCGGTGAACATTCGCCATCACCTGCATCAGACCCTGCGCACCCATGGGACTTTCGGCGAAGGGATTCAAGCGCGACTCAATGCTCATTACCGACAAGATCAACAAGGGATCGATATCCGTTTGCTTGGCGGTCGTGCAGGCTGCATCCACTAACATTTTGCTGGCGGCATTGGCAACACGATGGCGCTTGGCCAGCCAGCCAGTCAAGCGCTGCTGGGCCGCAAGTGATGGTGCAGAAAATGCGGCGGGCGGCATCTCGGCTTCGGCAGGCGCTGTAGTGATAGCGACCGAATCGCCTGTGCTGTCGGACGGGTTCAGTTTGTTCAGGGCCGTCATCCGACCATTGGCAGGTTCTGTCCAGAATGGAGACAAGACCTTCACCTGATCGGCTAACTCGGGCCGGAAAAACATCACGGTCAATGCCGTCATGGATGCCAAGCCGAGGACCATCAGTCCGAGGCGGGCGGTGGATACCACCCTGTCCAGCACAGCGATCTTGTCGTCGTGCTCTTGAGCAAACTGCAATGAAACATTTCCTGCACCGACCAACGCTGTGATTTCACGTCGATTATTCATGGTACCTCCTGAATCATCGCGGCCCTCAAAGCGCCTGGCAAAACCCGCCTGGTGTCAAACCCGACCATACTGCAATCTCCGTTGCAAGCATGGCAAGTAACCAGTCACGTTTTGTCAGGCACTCTGAGATGAGGCCAAATTGCAAGCGTGTTTCGTGCTTCGTGCTTCAATTCACCGCGATACTAAAAATCGTTTGCCGCCAGACTTCGGACTTTGCAAACGCCGGTGTTGCCTTGTTTGCCCCCTGG
>Ga0315905_10000262_pt1 | contig 56805 bp, 35 predicted proteins | sample LakEriMetagenome_5_FD_203522 | JGI IMG/M metagenome (GOLD analysis project Ga0315905, IMG submission 203522) | Freshwater fungal communities from buoy surface, Lake Erie, Ohio, United States - Buoy 4 MA121 | ecosystem: Environmental > Aquatic > Freshwater > Lake | place: USA: Lake Erie, Ohio...
CTGCACCAGTACTAATACCACCTTTTGATGCAGCCTGAGTCCAATTATTTCCATCTGAGCTATATGCAATTGTACCACCACTACCAACTGCAACCCACCGTCCGACACCTGCTCCATTTGTGCCATATGCTACACCATATCCATTAGTAAGACCGCCTTTTGATGCAGCCTGAGTCCAATTATTTCCATCTGAGCTATATGCAATTATACTACCTTGACCAACTGCAACCCACCGTGCTGCACCTGCGCCATAGGCTACACCATATGCATAAGTAATACCGCCTTTTGTTGCAGCAGCAGTCCAATTATTTCCATTTGAACTATATGCTATCAGACCACCACCACCAACTGCAACCCACCGTTCTACTACCCCCTTTTTTGACGGTGATTTTATAGTATTTATTAAATTCCACGGCATATGAATATATTATACAAACATAAATACTTTATCATCTAAATGTCTCTGGACAAACCCATTTATACACATTGCTCGCCTATCTTTATCTCTACTATATATAAAATGTCATTTAGTGATTATATTCAATTGCGCAAACTGAAAGAGACCAAAAACATGTATCCGTATTTTACTTCAAACAACTACGCACAACACAAAAAAATATGTGCCATTTTGGATACTACGGAAGTAGATGAATATGGTGATGTAGTACCCCAAAGTTTATTTAAAATCCCGATTTTAGACGATATGAACAATTGCCCGCCGAATACTTATACAGGGAAAGTCACGACGCCTGTAATTAATTCCACGCCAAGAATGACGACACAAAATGTGAAAACGTCGAAGCACCAAAGATTTTAATTATCGCGATAATATAAGGATGAGGAGTAAAAATCATTTTAAGAAGAGAACAAATAAGAAAAAAACATTAAAGAAAAGGAACAATAAGATCTCTGGTGGAGACCCGAAATTTACAGTGATGTCGTTTAATGTGGAATGTTGGTTGAACCAACTAGATAAGAATTTTTTTAAAAATTTTATAGAAAATAATGATACTAGCATTCTTTCAAAATGGCAACAATTGAAGGACATATTTGATGAGGTGGATATTGCTTGCATCCAGGAAAATGCGGTCATAAAACAAAGAGACGGTTCGTTTAAAAATTTCATTAACAAGATTGGAGATTTAAATTTAATTTCTTCATGTCAGTCTCATAATTTTCATTGGCCACAAACCCAAGGGTTATATGGTGTTGGAAGTAAAATATCGAATTCAATATACGCAAAGTATGGTTCTCCTACTGATTCTCCATTGGAGTCTCAATTAACAATCGATGGAATAGATACTATAGATACGTATATTGATGAAAAAAAAGAAAAACACCCAAGGTGTTGGGCGATAAGTGAAATACCAATAAACGGCAAGAAGGTTAAGGTTGCATCAATTCATTTAAGTGGTGGCAGATTTGATGATATAGCATCTTTAACTCATGATAATTATTTAGTCAAAACAAATCAAATACATAAATTGTTGGAAGAAGAACCAGATATTGTTTGCGGAGATTTAAATACAAAATTAGTTCGTCCAAAAGTAGATGATTATTTTAAGGGTTTGCCAAAACCCGAGGATAAAGCATCCACCACTGTATCCACTAGAACCACCAAATCAATTGCTGATAAATGGGATAAATGGATGTATGGTTTAGACGAGGTTTTTAAAAAATTCGGATATATTTCAGTATTTGAAGGTCGTAAAGCACCTGACACATCAATTTTTGGTGGGACAGTGGATATGATTTATTACAATCCGAAACTTCTAACTTGTTCTGATAGTTATGCAGTTGATGGAGCAATGGAACCTGGAAAACGAATTTTAAGCGACCATGCCCCAATTAAAGCGGTATTTGCTTTTATACCGGTGAAGATTTAAAATAGGACACCCCGTAGGGGTGTAATTTCAAATCATTACCGATACCGCGCCATTGGAGAATTAAAATGTCCCATTTTAATTCTTCAATGGTGTAATTAGTAATTTGTTTGTATATCGTATAATGCCCTACACCATTCGTAAAGTCCCAAGAAAAAACTGTTATTCTGTTAAGAAGGCTAAGGGAAAGAAGAGACGCACATTATCTCGATGCACAACAATGAAAAAGGCCAAGGCGCAAATCCGGTTGTTGAATGCGATTGACCATAATCCGAACTTTGTGCCTAGGAGATAAAAAAAAACATTTTATAAATGTTTTGTTTTATATAATCGTTAGTTTAAATTAATCAAAGGTTAAATACAAGGTTTATACAAATTTTTATTATTTTTTTATCTTCTTAGCGCAAAGGCTTCTTCTGTAAGTTTGCATATTTTGCAATAGCTAGTCGCGCAATTCCAGTGGCATGGATAATCATAATCCAAGTGGTCAGACATGCATTTGTGGCTGCAATATTCTTTACCAAATTCCATGTCGGCGGACCCACATCCATGGCATCGTCTCAACAATTCAAATGCATCTGATGCCGATATGTTTAATGCATTTTTATATATCTCTATGCGGTTTATGTGACTATTGTTGTATAATTCAAATTCAGAATTATTGTTTATTAATTCATAATTATTTTTGTATTCAGAATTAATCACATTGGTTGGTTGTGATTCAGGATAATATTCTGTTTCATAAGCTTTGCTCAAGTCTTCGTCTAGTTGTTCGAGATGTGGTGTAGGTATAAACAACGGATCATCCAAAGGTAAATTCATTATTTCGAAAAGTTTATTTACGTCATGTTGATATGGGCCACAGATTAATTCATATCTGTCTATCTCGCAGGTGTCGCGTGTTACTTTCAATGGAGCCCAGGGAGCACTTTCCCAGTTTTGTGCGATTTTGTTCAAGTCAATAGGAGTAGAGTTCATTTTTTCACGTTATAAATCATATGTATGTATATTTAATGCCATTTGATAAAAATACAAAAAAAGATTTCAATTTTATAAAAAGCCTATCTCAAAATGGATTCAAAGATTCAGTATATATATTATATTATGTCCGACAATAAAGACTTTATTTTTTTAATTAATAAAATGTTGATTCACATCCCAGATAATGACAAATTAAAATTTAAACTGCAAAAGTGGTTTGACAAATATTTATATACGGCACCTGAAAAAACCGAGGAAATATGGAATCATGTCCATCATGATATTATGACTCGTTTTGACAATACAAGTGCTCTCGATTTGCCAGATTGGGCTTTAACCATATTGAATATTTGGGCGAACAAGGAATGAGTTTAGCTATTAACGCGCATTATGTCTTGAACCAAATTAATAATATCCAAATAATAGTCCATGGATGCAGTAATGAAATCGCCTTGGTAATAATCGGCGCGTTTCAATATATTGTTTGTGTCATACGCAACGTACAAGCCAAAAATGCCGATTCCCGCACCGGAAAGCCATTTCTGATATTCACTTCCTTTACCAGAAATATATCCCATAATGCGGAAACTCAAGAGAGTAAGAAGAGCGTAAAACAACCCTTGTCCTACCCGGTATCCAAGAACTGGAACCAAGGCGCCCACAACAAACATAATGGCGAATACGCCCATAGCGCCTAAAATGCCATTGCGGATTATTTCTTCGCCGTATTTCTTTTTGTATCTGGCAGAAAGCCTACCTAATACATACGAAAATAGAACAAACACGAAAAATTTAGCCCAGTATGGCAAATTGGTTCCTGCAATCACAAGCAATAATCCAATGGAACCAAAGAAATAAACCCATTTGTTTTCCGGAACTGGATAATGTTCCATGACATAATATGTTATGGCAAGTTGAACGAGTAAATTGGTAAAAATCTTTGCCAAAAATCCACTGTTTTTTACAATCAAAGTCGCAATGTCGGGCGAACCGCCTTTTTGTCCAACGCCTTTTGAAAATATCGATGAAAGAACCATTATATTATATATTTGTATTTTAACAAATATATAAATACATTCACAAACCTATACAATGAACCCCATCAGCGAAGAACAGGCGGTTGTTCTGAAACACATTAAAGCAGGAAATAATGCGGTTGTTAATGCAGTGGCCGGTTCCGGTAAATCCACCACCGTTCTCTCTATTGCCGCCGCCATGAAATCATCCAAAATAATCCAATTCACTTACAATTCAATGTTGCGTTACGAAATCAAAGAGAAAACCGAGGCACTCGGAATCACCAATCTGGATGTTCATACTTACCACAGTATGGCCGTCAAGTATTATAATGCCGGTGCATATACTGACACTGGTATCCGCCACATATTGGCCAAAAAGTTGGCTCCGCGCATCCGTATTCCCAAGAAGGATATTGTTGTTATTGACGAAGCCCAGGATATGACTTTTCTCTACTTCCAGCTCGTCGTCAAATTCACAATGGATATGAACCATCCATTCCAGCTCATCATTCTCGGCGATTTTATGCAAGGTCTCTACGAATTCAAGGGCGCTGATACCCGTTTTCTCACGCTTGCCGACCAATTCTGGTGCCATCATCCCCGCGTAAAATCCACCGTGTTCAACTCTTGTTCCTTGAACACTTCTTACCGCATCACTGACCAAATGTCTTCCTTCATCAATGAAGTGTTGTTGGGCGATGACCGCCTTCGCACATGTAGAGAAGGCCCGGTGCCGGTTTTTTATTTACGCAATAGTCGGCGGAACCTGGAGAACACAGTGGTCTATCATATCAACCAATTATTGTCGTCGGGGGCTATGCCGAGTGACATTTTCATCCTGGGTGCATCCGTCAAAGGGCCCAATAGTCAGATTCGCAAAATGGAGAATATTCTGGTGAGTCAGGGGATTCCATGCCATGTCCCGATGTTTGAATCCGACAATGTAGATGAAAAAATTATCCAGAAGAAGGTGGTTTTCTGCACATTCCATAGTGTAAAGGGGCGACAGAGAAAGTACGTTTTTGTGATGGGATTTGACCAAGGGTATATGCGATTTTATGGGAAGGATTTGGACCAGGACTTGTGTCCCAGCACACTTTATGTGGCTTGCACGAGAGCTACACACGGACTATTTTTATTGGAGCGCAACGAGTTTGATACCGACAAACCGTTGGAGTTCTTGAAGAAGACGCAGTCGGAAATCAAGCGGATGAAGGGTGTGGAGTTCAAAGGCACGCCTTATTTTCCAGTCTATGAGATTCCAGAGAAAGTTGCGGAAGATGCGGTCAAACATTTCATCACGCCCACCGATTTGATAAAATTCATTCCGGAGACGGTCCTGGAAGAAATCACGCCGTATTTGAACCAGATGTTTTCTATCGTAAGACAGAAAGGTGTAGAGATAGACATTCCAACAGTTTTGGAGACGGAGCAGGGGTATTTTGAGGAGGTGAGTGATTTGAATGGACTCGCAATCCCCGCAATGTATTACGATTTCTTGAACAGCATTTGGGAAGAGGGTGCAACCAACGTTTTGTACCAGAATATTTTGATTATTTTGGACGAATTCAAAGACCACGAGCACAAGTTTTTGAAAGAGGTTGCGAGCAAATTGCCTGCCAACTTTACAAAACCCGCGGACTATCTTTTCTTGGCCAACGTTTATACTGCGTTTCAAGAGAAACTATATTTCAAATTGAAACAGATTGGCGACCACGAATATAACTGGATTACCGACGCAATGATGGACCGCGCCAAAGTTAGATTAGAGAAAACGGTGGGACAAGAATGCAAAGACAGCAAACCGCTGATAGAGAAAACGATTATCCACCAGTCGCAAGAAATGGAACACGAGGTGATTGATAATTATTTGCAGGAGTATTTTGAGGATGGAATACATTTTCGATTTACGGCGCGGACCGATTTGATTACTTCCGACACCGTTTGGGAAATCAAGTGTGTGAGAGAAATCACGATGGACCACCAATTGCAGGTGGTTATTTACGCTTGGCTCTACAAGTTGCTAGGGTATCCGGAGAAGAAATTCAAGATATTTAATATCCGAACCAATGAGATTCAAGAATTAAATGCGGATATGGAGGAACTGGATTTCATAGTGATTTCTCTGTTGCAGGGGAAATATGAACGGGCGACTAAATTGTCGGATGAGGAGTTCTTGGAAGGGAATCGACGTGTTTTTTAACGTCTCTTGTTTTTTCTCTGTTTTTTTGTCTTGCGATTGTTTTTTCTTCGATGTTTTCTGCGTTTGGATTTTTTGCCACCGACAGAAGCAGCAACCGCAGGAATATCAGAACCAGTGGAACCAGTAGCAGAAGAATCAGTAGCAGCAGTAGTAGCAGAAGAATCAGTAGGAGCAGGAACAGTAGGACATTTTTTTTGGTCGATAGTTCTTAGTAATTTAAAACTTTTTTTTTCGAGACAATGTGTTATTTTTGTATTATCATCGTTAATACATACAGGATGATCACTAATCTGTTCCACTGTTCTCGTACTAATTTCCATTAGGGTATCATATATTTTATTCAGTTCTTCTGATTTGTATTTTTCTAATAATTCTTTTATTAAACCAGGTAATTCAGTTACTTCGTCTATTTTATCTAATTCAATTGTATCCAAACCCAATTCCGAAGTCAATTGTTTTACTGTATCTATTTCTTCTTGAGTATTACACGTTCTTTTAAAAACAGTTAAAAATTTTAATATATGATCTATTTTTGTCCTATCATCAACAGCAACCATTATATTTTATTGTTATATATTTATCTATTAACTTCCTAAAAAATGTCAGAAACGCATTTATATCTCTTGATTGCCGGTAAAAAATTGTATCCCGTAGAAAATGCGACTTCGCGTTTGCTCCGAATAAAATTCAATGCATCTTGAACTTCATTTGTAATGCCATATTTCAACAAATAGCACGCGATAACCGAAGCGCTTCTCTGTATGCCCATTGCACAATGAACAATTACTGGTGTAAAGTTAGTAACTTGTTCATGAATTTTTTCCAGCACTTTGTACGTTTCCAATTGAGACAAGAATTTCCCATTTTCTCTCGGGTCGTCATGAAATTTCAAATACAACACATTGCTAGATTCAGGATAATTCATATCAACTTCGGGACAGCAGTTAATTATGAGCGAATATGAGCGTGATTCATATACAAATCCAGCATCGCCTAAATACAAGTAGGGAATAATTTCGTTGGAGTGTTCCATATAAATGGTATTCTCATAAAAACCAGAAATAATTATTTTTTAAGGGAAGGGGTCATTAAGCCGTCGGCTTCGCCTTAGGGGAAAGGCGCCCGATGGGCGCCGACGGTCGGACGCTTCGCGTCCTTAACCGTAGGTTTCCCCTAACTTATTAAAAAACATTTTAACCCCATCTCCAATTGATTTGAGTGCGTCTTCTGCCGTATCTAGGAACGCAGGTTGTCTATAAAATTGTTCGATTAATTCTGGGTTCAAACACAATTGCATCACACGTTTCGCGACTTCCTCTACATTGTGTTCGTTCAAAAACAGAATGCGGTCCTTATTAAAAATCCGCTGGTCGATTTCGTCTAAGTTGCCGAAATAGATGGGAATCGCACCACCAAGACAACAGTTTATCAATTTCTCTGTGATGTATCCCGGATGACACTCACCAAAATTCTCCGAACAAATATTGAAAATAAATTGTTTGATATACTCGGGTGTTCCAATCCTATCCACTTCTTCGCTCGAACAATTGTTCGCTAATTTACCCGGACAAACCACATGCATATATTTGGACAGTTCGTTCATAATGGGCAATCGTGTATTCCCATGGTCGTGCCTACTTATCAAGGTGCATAATTGTTTATCTTCCAATCGGGTTGTAGAGATAAAGGCATTGGCCTTTTTAAAGTCGATGGTTTTATTGTAGTAAATCGGGTATTTTATCCATTTACCGGGTTCGTTGGCGATGGAGCCGATTGCGTAATCGTACATATTTTTTGCAAAAAGCTCGTCGAAAACCTGCGAAAATATAAATTTGCCGATGGGTTCGCCTACGTAAAGTATTTTGGGACCTTTGAAATCCAGTATCATTTGTATGTCTGTCGGTTGAACAAAATTACCAATGACCATAACATTGGACTCGTGAATATCAAATACGATTTTGTCTTCTGGATGAGAGAAATGTTGGGAAAGTATGTTTGTTGTTGGAAATTGGGGGTTTCCATATTCAAACCCAATGTGAAATAGGCGGACGGGCATTAACTAATCGTAGAGAAAATCTTTATATTTTTCTCTACGACTTATATAAATGAAATTATTGGAATATACGTTATTGACGATTGCAGTGGCGTTCATCATCCAGTTTTGGGTGTTGAGTGCAATCACTTCGGATAAACCTCAGCCAACTGTGGGTAAGTTTTATTTGTCGATGGTCTCTGCATTCATTATGGGTATTTTAGAAGTAATGATTTACGACACCTATAAAAGCACAGTATCATTGTTTTTCTACTTGGTTTTGGGTCTTTCTCTCTACTTGGTCATTTATTTTTTCAAGAACTCGTGGTGGATTAATGATGCGGATTATATGAAGCAAATGTTGGAGTCGCATTCGAAGGAGATGATTTTGTCGCAGATGGTTTTAAAGAAAACCGAGAATATTCATGTGCGGACAATTGCATCGAATTTAGTAAATCGCAGAAAGAAAGATATGGATGTTCTCGCAAAAATGTTGGATGATGCAGAGAAAGAAGCGAAAGCGCCGATAACCAAGACGAATGTGTTTAATTACATGAATGTGGGACGTAGAGACCCGCCGACAAAGGAGGAGATAACAAAGGAAGCTTTGCATATTCCATACTCAAAAAATATATAAATCTATTATATATAGATGAAACGAAGCCCTGGACAAAATATTAGCCCTGGACAATCCAAAAAACAGCGTAAAAATAGCCCAGTTGCGCGCAATGAAGAACCCAACAGAAGAATTATGGCCGCACAAGCACGACTAGAAAGACAAATAGCACTTCTAGAGCAACGAGAAAGGCAACAAGAAATGGATGCAAACACTCGAGGTGGTAAATCGAGAAGAAACAACAAAAATAAGTCGCGACGACGAAGAACACAGAAGAATAAATAAATATTTACTTTACTTTACTTTAAATTTTGAATATTTAAAGTAAAAAACGCTTCATATAGGACTTGAACCTATGATCTCTCGGTTAACAGCCGAGTGCTTTACCTACTAAGCTAATGAAGCAAAAAAACGTTCCTCACTGCTGTAATCGAAACAGCGACAACCTGATTACTTTGACATCTACAGTCAGGTACTCTACCACTGAGTTAAGCGAGGATAAGTCCATTGAACAGCTATTAAGCTTTTGCACGGACATGGAGGATGGGGGTCATAGGCGAACTACGTTCGCCTAACCTTTTTCGTTCTCTAATACTGGATTCGTCGAATCAAATCATAGTTGGAGTAGGATGATATTTAAGAAAAGAATGAAAACATTTGAACACACACTGGGTTTTTTTTCTAAACCCGCTGAATAATTCAATGTGCCCAATCTGGTTTCCCCAATATATAATTAGATTTTTTCTTTATATTTATTTTTCGGTTAAAGTATTTTATAAAGCCATTTTCTCAAAGTTTTGATTATTTAAAATAAATGGTTTTCCGCACTTCTTGATACCTACTTGACTCCATGTTTCTTGAATAGTTTCATAATCCACTTCTTTATTTGTATATAATTGGATTTTCAGTTTCTCTACATCTTCATATCCCATATCTGCCGAAACAACCGCGTTCAAAACAACTTGCATCGCTTCCGTCACAGATGCACACTTGCTCCAAAAGGGCGACATAATCCGCTGAACCATTTGGTCAAATTCGCATCCTGTCAAATCCACCCACTCCAACGTGTGAGAGAAAACCAAGACTTTTTGTCCAAACAGCGATTTGGACGCAACCGCAGAACACATTCCTATCGCCGTATAGAGTTCCTTCTCAGACATTGATTCGGATATATCTAGCATGGGGATATAATAGTTGGATTCTTTGTTCAAATGTGTCTCTACATACGACCGCCAATGAAGATTCATCGCATACAATTCGTCGGACTTTTTCTCTTTCGTCAATCTCAAAATGTGTTTGACTAATTTCCACACAGGCACATTGTAGCTGTATTTTTTCAGTGCAATCTGTTCCAGCCTTCTTTTATATTCGGCATCAAATGTAGAGGCGCATTCGGCCCTATCTTCGTTTTCCTTGTTTGTAAAGGTGTTCATGCCATCATACAATTGGCTTGTAGAGAGTTTGGCGGGGTTTATGTCGGCCCACTCGTTCGCACACTGTTTGATTTCAAGTGTGTCGAGTTCCTTGTTCAAATTACTAACCATCTTACGGTACATCATCTTGCATTTGCGTTCGGCCGCCTCCTTTTGTTCGGGGGTTTTGGCGGATTCGCGAATCGCCGTGTATTCGGGGTCTTTGTAGAGAGAAACCAGAATGTCGAATAACCACTTGCGTCCTTTTGCTTCTCTCGGCACCCACTTGGCAGCATACGAGATGTGTTCGCGCGCGTCAGGTCGGGGCATTGTATCTTCTCTCCAGTTTGCCATCAAGTTTTTCCATATTTGGTTATCCTTTAAAATCTGTTCATTGTACAAACAAATAACGGGCTTGATAAATGGATGGTCTTGGCCCAATTCTTTGGCCAAAAATTCGCAATAAGCGCGCACATCTCTCCACGAACCAATCTTTTGTTGAACCATCATGTAGAGAGTAAAAACGGTTTTCATTGGAACAAATTGTTGTAGAGTAAATAAATAAGAATATGTCAAATCGCGCAGACCACGCCCAGAATTAATGTTGCGTGTGTGCAAGATGGCAACCATGATTTGATCGACCACTTTGTCCTTGAATTCATTCAAAATTTGAAACATTTTTTGGTTAATGGCAGTACCATCATAGGTCTCGTAGTGCTTCAAGAAATTAATGCGTTCTTCAACGGGGGCTTCCGGATTATAGATTGACAACATTATAGATATATTAGAATATAAAACTTTATATGTTTCTTCGCGTATGTTTTTTTGAGGGGAGTGGAGAGAAAGACACTTTTTTGGTGGATTTGGTTCCACTTTGTTTCAAACTGGATTTTCGTCTTTTAAACAAGAAAAACAGACTGTTGAGTTCGTGGAATATAAAAATAGACTGGGGTATCACAATGTCGGAAACAAAAGGCAGTGTTTTGAAAAAGGGGGCTTTGCTCGGTTCAATGGTCTGGATGTTTTCGGGTTCTATATCGACAACAAAGAGAGAAAGCTCTGAGAAAACGTAATTTATGTTGGCATCGTGTTTCTTCTCTTCAATGATGGTGAATATTTCCTTCTCTGAAATCATTTGACTTTCAGATAAATCACTAAATGTGTGTTTCTCTGTTTTTAAATTCACAATGGAGTTCTCTGCATCCACATAACAAAAATGCAAATTGATGTATTCCAATGGTTCTCTCTTGTAATTGTTTTTAATATTCAGTAATTTCCATTGTTCTTGGAGCCATTTTTCGTCTTCGTCTATTTCATCGGTCATATTTATAATTTGATGGCAAATTATAAATCGCGAACCAACGTAGTAGGGAAACCTACGGTTTCCCCTACGACCCCTTCCCTTTGAGGAAACCTACGGTTTCCTTATGAACCTTCCTTTATACCTCGCTTCGCTCGGAAATTCACATCATAAGGTTAGCTTTTGAGGGAAGGGGTCATAGGGGAAACCGTAGGTTTCCCTATACCTACGGTTTCCTTATTATATGAGAAATGTGGTAGAGTCCGTAACTTTCATCATAGTCTCCTTCTTCAAGTTCCACTGGCGGTGGTAAGGTCTCACATTCGGATTCGAAACCCAATAGGCTCGCGCAGGTTGCATAAATGGTTCGCAGTCATGTTGTCCCTTGTAGCACGCCACTTTGTATTTGGCAGGAATAGAGAGAGATGCAGCTTCCGACGATGGCATCTGGAATTTGGTAGGAACCGATGGGACACTTTGTAAAGGTACATCCGCATTAATAACTGGGTGAATGACCGGACCCTCAAATGTATTTGCAGGGCAGGTTGTAGTGCGACCAACCAGTATATTATTAATGGTTAAGGGTTTTGCAATCCCATTTCCATAAGTGGCGGTAGAACATTTGACGGCTTTCAGATTCAAATTATGCACGTAATTTTCATACGATACTTGAGGAAAATTCACAGTGCTCACCGCATTTACTCGATAATTTTGAAGAAGTTTTGTTTTTTTCAATGAAATATAATCTCCGGCTGACATTTTTTGGCGTATATTAGAACAATAGAGAAAAAACAGACTTAAAGGGTATTAACTATTGAAATATGTCTCTAAACAGCAAACTTATAATAAAAAAAATAAAATAGATGCATGACATCCACCATAATTTATAGTCCTTACTAGAGACAGCACGGGGGGCCGATTTGGTCTTATAAATGTTATTGTTCAAATAACATTTATTTATAAATATATAAAAAATTGAATTTAAATATACCAAACCATTCATACGCAAAAAAAAACTAATGCAACATAATAAAACCGACATCACAATATGTATCCCAAAAGTTGATACCAATATCACTAAGCAGGAGATTTTCGACAAAATTCGCGCACTTCGTGTAGGATTCATAGAAAAAATCATTGAAATCCCGCTCAAAAATGACGAAACATGCAAGCGCGTCATCATCAAATTTAAAACCTGGGTGGAAAACGATTTGTCGAATAAGATTCTTGCTAGGTTCGAAGAGAACAAAGATATAAAGATTGTCTATAATGATCCATGGTACTGGGTCGCATACCAAATGAAACAAAAACCACAGATTATAGATACTTCCGATACTCTTGTTCCAGCGGTTCTCTAATAATTGAATAGTCCGGATTATTCAATTGTTCCTTTATTTTTTTCTTGTTCTCTTTGAGAAACCGGAGACGATTAATGTCTTTGATGTCTGTGCTACTCTTCGACTTGATTTGGTCGATTTCCTTGATAACCATTTTATAACGGTTTAATAGCGCGGTTTGATTTATTTCCATATCGTGAATGCTGGTGAATACATTGTTCGAGTCTTTTGTTGAAACGACTTCTTCGGAAAAATAATGCATTTTTGTTTCGATTTCTCTCATTTTTTCATAAAATGCGGTGTATTTGTCTACTTTGTTTGAAAAATAAACCACTTTGGATAAAAAAGTTTCTGCATCCAGTTGAATTTTTCCATACCTTAGAGAAATGGTATTTAATTGATTGCTTGTAACATCAAAATTATAATAATGTTTGAAAAAAATGCAAATCATAGTTATTAATCCGAGCGAACTGATGGCGACTTTCTCTGCAGAGAAAAAAGGAAAAACAACTAAAGAACCTGAAAAAGCCAAAGAAACAAGTAATAATGCATCCGAATATCTTTTGTACTTTTGATACAAGACATTGTAAAAACATTTTTTGCACTTCAAGTAGAGAGAAACAATTTCAAGCTCGGTTTTCATGTTTTGGGTTTTCTCTGCAGTATTCATGGAAAAAACATTGTTATCATTGCTTGAACCGCTGTCGGAACCAGAATGTTCTTCTTCTAGTTCATTCAAACGTTTCATGTAGGGGTCGTCCTCATCCTCAATTGAAATTTGATAACTGTCGCATGAAGAGATGGAAGACATCGAAATGGCACTAATATAATATCTTAAAATAAACCCTACAGAAATAACTACGTTCGTTTAAGGCCTCCGATTAAAGCGAGGTATAGAGGAAGAGGAAGGTTCAAAAGGAAACCTACGGTTTCCTTTAAAAATTGAAAAATATTTGTACGTTCTCTGCAGAGAACAAAAAAATAAAATGATTTCAGACGAAGATAAAACTAACGAAGATAAAGTCCGCGCCAACATTGCGCGTAATAAACGACTCCGTGCAATAAGATATTTAAACTGCATCCCCAAAAAACATTATATAATGACCACACGATTTAACAACAAAAGCCATGAAGAGATGATTTCCTATTGTAACAAAATCAAAGGTGTGAAATGCATCTATGGTGTCCCCAAAGAAATAGTAGGGTGTGTTGTGAAAGACTCAATATTGTTTGTTTTGGAGATGAACAATGAGAGAAACAAAATCGAAGGGATTGGAATGGTGAAAAACACAGCGTTTCCAAACCGGTACGGCGTTTATGAGGAAGGAAATTACAACCGGTTTTCATATTTAGGTAAGGCGCGCATTGACCGAAGTGATATGACCGAAGAGGAAGACACAATTTTGTCAGCAATGGATGTAATCTGTTTTAAAGGTAAATGTCATCTGAAGAGAAGCCACGGCATCACCATTTTCCCGCAAGATGTCATAGAGAAATGCAAAACAAAAATGGATTTGACCGATTATATTGTTAATATGTTCAAGCGCAGATTATAAAATCTCGTAAAAAATAAATATAAATTGTTGTTTTTATTGTAATCTATAGTATATAATGGGGGATGAAGATGAAGATGAATATAATATCGATAATTATACAGACCAAGAATGTTTTGAAATACTGAATTTAAATAATCCAACCGACAGAGAACTTGAAATGAAGATTCTACAATCTATGGATAAATATGAGAAAACAGATAGCCGTCTCTACAAGTTTTTCGAATCTATGTATGACCGTTTTTTTCAGGAACTTGGAGATATGAAAATTTCCATTAGGGCGAATGACCCCACTAAATTGAACGAACCGGTAAGAGACGAAGAATTAGACAATATTGCAAAAAATCTAGGGAATAAAAATGCAAAAGCATCATCACAAACGATTGGTGGTGAAACAAAAACGCAAATAAGCACAGTAGCAACCCACAATGTCGATTACATTGCCGACCCTAAAAAACTCAATCCAGTAGAGAGAAAAACCATTTTCAAAATGATTTCGATTGATAGCCAGTTTCGTGAAGATTCAGGAAACACGAGCGCCACCAATTTCACAATGAATTTATCGGAAAGTATCGACAATGTGATTTCGATGAAACTTTATTCGGTGCAAATACCTTATAGTTGGTACACTATTAATGAAAGTTTTGGAAGTAATTTTTTTTATATTAAAGGCAACAGTCCGGGCATCAATAATGGCAATCATGACGTAAAGATAGAAATCCGTTCAGGAACATACACCGGAGATGGTATTGTCACCGCAATCAATGATAGATTGTCTTTTTTAAAAGGAATACGAACAAAAACACAATTTAAAAATAGTTCTACCTATAGCAGTGTGGTTGATTTGAGCTTGGGCGAAACCAAGGCTTCGTATCAATTGGGCGCAACCGATTCTAAAATTGTTATGGAGTTTGATTTGAAAAAAAAATACAACGAAACGGATTACCAGCTTTATTTCCCTACGTGGTCATCGCCGGATGTGTCAGGTTCCGACAAAAGTTTGACAATCCCCAGTTTTTTGGGTTACCGTCAAACCAATTATTATCCATACATCGCATATTCGCAGAAAAATATTTTGCCACTTATTGGAGATATTGATTCTGCAAATGCAACTTTATATACTGTGAATAGAGGGTCTAATAATCCCCTTGATATTTCAAACAATTATTTCACAATATACCAGTATTCGGGAACAGACCAGTTTAATATTGCAACATCTACCATCATAAACCAAATACAAGTCGCGCTTACACTTGCCAATGGAACATACAGCAGAAATGCAGTCTATGACAATATTGTCAGTCAGATGGCTACAAATGAATATTTAGATCCGTCTTGGTCTTATTTCCGGCGCATAAACAATACGGTTGCGGATTTATTCAATTCTCATTTTGAGATTGCGGTCAAACTGAACCGCATAGAAATTCCTCAAACAGATAATTCCAAGTTGGCAATCGTTTTTCCGAATGAAACCAGCATTGGTGGAAAACACATATGGACAGGAACCGATTCTTGTTTTGTTTTTAAAAATGTGGATATCATTGAACTGAACGAAATTGTCTCTGAAAAAGAGACGTTGCTTACTAATTACACAATTGGTTCCGATTTGAATGCGGCAACCATAAAAATTGAATGTATAAAACCAAACTATAATGTGATTGAGAACACGCGAATTGCGACCGTTCCGTCCTCTTTGAGTAGTGGATATCCAAATGGTTATTTGTTTAATAATTACATTGATGCTGTAAATACTGCGTTAATTTCAATGAATGCTGCTACAATTGTGCCAACATATAAACCAGATGGTGAATTCAATATTAATGTGGGTTCCTCCACATATAATACAGGGTTATCCATTTTTGATGACAAAGCCAAATTTCAATTTGATATTGCCCGAGAATTTAATCAGACAACCTATATTGTAGATTTGTCGTCATGTTTTTTGAGTAAGAGTCCGTTTTTCTTTGATTCCAGTGTGAATAATTTAACAGATTCGAGTTTCACACTGGTGAAACCATTTAGTTCGGCACCATCCATTACAATTAACAGTTCAAATAATAAAATTGTGCTAATACCTAAAAAAACAGGCGGACCGAATGGAAATGGATATGGAAACCAAAATAGTCCAAATATTGAATTGTTTTTCACGCCAGCAAATTATGGTATATTGGACGATTTGCTAAGAGGTATAAATGCGGATTTTATCCGATTTGCGGATTCGGATGGTTACCCGATTATGAATGCAAGCAACATTTATTTTTCAAACTCAACATTGTATCTGCAACTCAAAATAAGCAAAATTCTGACCGAAATCAATTATAAAGTATCATTTATTGATAACAGTTCTTACAATTCGTGGAACAATTATTTGTATATGGACTCTTCCTATATTTTGGTAGACAATATGGATCTTGCGACAACACATGCCGAATTATATGGGCGAAGTCCGGTATTCAATAATATAATAACACTAACACCGCTTAATAATAAATTTAGTTTTAAACCCTATTTTGATGGTGTGGCCGACACCGGTGGTGCAAATGACATTACATTTACATTGCCACTCGGTTCAGACAACATTGAGGTCTATACGAGAGAAGGATTAATTACCGCAATCCAAACACTATTTGATGCGAATGACTTGACAAAAGGTAGTAAAATCACACTGGTCAATGATGGCAATTTGCAGTATGCCAATATTCGGATGAATGTGAATAAAACCTATTATGCCAGCGATTTTAAAGTTGTTTTTTACGATTCGGTTAGTTTTGTTTATTGCAACGTCGGTGTAGCTCAAAATGCAACGTCCGATTCAACACTTGGATGGCTTCTCGGGTTCCATTCTTTTACCGAGTATGCTTTGGGTGATTTCACGCAAATTACAGCAACCGATAATTATGGTAAAAACATATTTAACGATGACAGATATGGATATACAAACTCATACAATTCGGATACACAGAAAATTGCGGTTCGCGGAGACGTCCCTTTGAACACCAATTTGTATAATTATTTCCTGATTGTTTTGGACGATTTTATCCAGAACCATGTCAATGCCGGCTTGATTACAATTACTTCGTTAGAGAACGACATTGCTTTACCGTCGTATGCTTCGCGTGTTTCTTATCAGTGCGACCCGGCAACAGGTATTCGAACTGCCGTTTCCGCCACCAATAAATTGAGTACCGAACTTACTGCCAAACAACTGTATGCGATGAACCAAATCATAGAGAACAAGCGAACCAAGACCAGAAGTTATGCGGCTGGACCTTACTTGAAGGATGTGTTTGCGCTTATTCCAATCAAATTGACTGGTATGCAATTTGGCCAAACGTATATGGAATTTGGAGGCACATTGCAGAACCAGGACCGCAAATACTATGGACCCGTTCGTATCCAAAAATTCGCAATCAAATTGATGAACGATAAGGGGCAAATCGTCGATTTGAACGGTTTAAACTTCTCTATTTGCATTGTTTGTGAGATTTTGAATACAAGTACAAAGTAAAATATATAAAACGATTGTCTTATATATTCATAATCAAAATGTCATTAATCTACAATGCATTCAGCTATATGTTTGGGTCAAAAAAAAAGGAGGTTGTCGAAAAAACAACACAGCAACCGAGTAACTTAACTCCATATGATTGTGTTTTGAATTTATTTTACAATGTGAATCGCAATACGGGCGATTTAGATTTGCGAAATTCCGTAAAAAAATCGGCTCAAGTCAGCATAATGCTGACTCTTAAAACGATTGCCTATATTCGGAATGTTCGCGGCGAACGCGAATTGGGTCGTTCATTACTCGGATGGTTGCAGAAATTTGACGAACAACAGTTGATTGAGAATATGCCTCTGTTTTTAAATAAATACGGCCGATATGACGACTTGGTTTATTTGCCTAGAAAATCCAAGGCAATGTATGCGTACCTGAAATATTTGGGCGAACAATTGGTTGCCGACCTTGCCAATATGGAACTTGGGAAACCAGTTTCCTCCGCTGCCAAATGGGTGCCATCCGAAACCAGCGCAGTGAATAAAAAAACCGCAATTACATTTCGCTTAGCCCGCGCGATGAAGGTGTCAATGTCCGATCTTCGCAAGAAATATTTGACACCTCTGCGCGCATATATTGGGAAAAGATTTGCCGAGTCTCCTATTATAACCACTTCATTGCCGCATGAAATTATTGCGCCATATTTCAATGGATTGCCGTTGGACGATTCAATTGAAACCAAATGGAGAGAAGTAACGACTAAGATGAAAAATACAGTGGTTCTCGGAAATAAATCTTTGATTTCTACTTCAATTGGACTACTTGCGGACCATTTTATTACGATGGATTCATCTGTGCCAAAAATTGCAGAGATAACAGGTTCAACCGTGTTTGAAAAGGTGCAATATATTAGTGCATTACCGGATGATGATGGAGTTATCGACATTTGTGCTACACTCAAACTTATATTTGATAATATGGGTGCAGACAAACTGATTATTGTGAGTGATAAGCCATTGAATAAAGCGGATAGCTTGTATAATGACGCAACCAAAGAAACTGTAGATAAAATGTTGTTAGAAGCTGGATTAAAGATACCTCAGATTGTGTTTTGGAACGTGGCACATGATTCGTTGGAATTCAGCGAAGCGTTTGGAATGAATATAGTTTCTGGATATTCGAAGGATGTTTTGCAGTGTATTATGAATAATGAATTACCGAGACCATTAAATGTCATGATGAATGCATTAAGCAATGAAATGTTTGACGACATAAAGATAAGGGAACCAACGGTTCCCTTATAATCCCATGCTTAAAAGGGAAAGCAAAAAAAGGGAGGGGTCATAGGGGAACCGTAGGTTCCCTATAGGTTTCCTTTATTATTCGTGAAAAAAGTCATTTAAACAGAGAAATCCTATATATTTTTATAAGAATGGACATTATTATAAAAAAATTTCGCGGACTCTGCAACACCGCTTCTGATATTAATGAGCACTTACCAACTTTGTTCCGTTACGCAAAACAGTGCAACAGTGCTATTGAATTGGGTGTTCGCGGATGCATTTCGTCATGGGCCATCTCTGCAGGTCTTCTAGAGAACAAGAATGGTATTCGCAAACGTATGTTTATGAACGATTCGCGCGAGTGCCAGATTGGCGAATTTATTGATGCAGTTGAGGGATTGAATTTGGATGTCAAGTATGAGTGGAAAAACGATTTGGAATTACAGTTTTCGCCAGATGAGACTTTCGATTTGGTTTTTATTGATACATGGCATGTTTATGGACAAATTCGTAGAGAACTAGAGAAATTCTCTGCAGTTTGCAATAAATACATCATTATGCATGACACTACTATTGATGAAATCGATGGAGAGACTGTGCGCGAATATGGATATAATTACCAACAAGCATATGGTCGTGCAACAGAGTTGGCAGCACAAACCGGAATTCCGAGAGAAGAGATTCTGAAGGGGATGTGGTTTGGTATCCAAGAATTTCTTGCAACCCATCCAGAGTGGTATATCAAAGACCGTTTCTTCAATAATAATGGACTTATGATTTTGGGTAGGCGATAAAGCTAACCGACGGTTAGCTTTTGAACCTTCCTTTTTTTAGTATGGGATTATAAGGGAACGACGAGTTCCCTTTAAAAAAATAACATAATACTATAAAATATAGATGATTACGTCGAAGTCAAATTCAATAAACACCAATGTAAAAAACGACAACGCAATTGCGAACCTTTTAACACCTTCCGAATTAATCAACGGAAGGCTTGCAAAGGTAGATTTGTCACAATTGAAATCAAATATTATTCCGGCAATACCAAATTTTCAAATTGGAAACAGCGAAAATACTGTCAAAACTATTTATGTAAATGATATAAGTTTAACTGGAAATATTGTCCCAACTGGCGATTTAGTATCAAATCTTGGAAGTCCCAATAATTGGTTTGGAAACATTTATGTAAATCATGCCATCATAGGACCCAAATCGATTCAGCTTGGCGATGCTTTAATTACTTCATTTGGTGATACTGTTTCACTCCCAATCGGTTCAAAAATTGGCGGTATAAATCCCGGTACCATTATCATAAAAGGCAGTTTTACATCTACCGCTGAGTTGCCATCTACAAATCAGGTTGGCGATGGTTATATTATTAATTCGAATTTATGGGTATCTACATTGGAAAATTCCGAATATGGAAATCCGGCCCATAATGGTTGGACCGATGTTGGTCAATTTGTGGGTCCGCAAGGTCCTCAAGGTATTCAAGGTATTCAGGGTAATGATGGAACTCCTGGTTCTCAAGGTCCGCAAGGTCTTCAAGGTATTCAAGGAATTCAGGGAAATGCCGGTCCTACCGGACCCGCCGGTTCATTAGGAGACACAACCGACATTGTTTTTAATGGAACTAGTACAATGCGAAATTTATTAATTTCGGGAAAGTGTGCTCTCGGCAAAACAACCGTAAGCAATCAATATTATGTTGATATAAGCGGTTCTTTAAATTCGAGCGAAATATTTGAAAATGGAATCAGTTTGAAAAATAAATATGCACCCATTAATATCGTACAAGAAATTATCGATTCTGTTCCAGATGCATTGAATACACTGAATGAAATTAATCTAGCATTGGGTTCTGATCCCAGTTTTGCAACTCACATTTACACACGAATCAACTCTTCTGACGCAAGTATCAACAACATTCGATTGAATTATGCTTTGACCACCTATGTAGATGCAAGTCTGAATGCGATTCGTTCTGGCTATGTCACCAACACCTATGTAGATGGCAGTTTAAACGCGATTCGGTCTAGTTATGCTACAAACGCGTATGTAGATGGAAGTTTGAACTCGATTCGGTCCGATTATGCTACTAATAACTACGTGGATGGAAGTCTGAACGCGATTCGAACAAATTATGCATTAACATCCACACTCAGTAATTATGCATTGACATCCACACTCGGCAACTATGTGACAAACAGTTACCTGACTAATAATTATTCCAACACCACGTATATAGATGGCAGTCTGAACAACATTCGCGCCAATTATGCAACAAATGCATATGTGGATAGCAGTTTGAACAATATTCGCACTAATTATGCAACAAATGCATATGTGGATAGCAGTTTGAATAAAATCCGAACAGACTACGACACAAGTTTGAACACAAACTATAGAAATAAAACCTATGTGGATGCAAGTTTGAACAATATTCGCACCAATTATGCAACAAATGCATATGTGGATAGCAGTTTAAATAAAATCCGGACAGATTACGATACCAGTTTGAATATAAACTATACATTAAAAACGTACGTGGATAGCAGTTTAAATAAAATCCGGACAGACTACGACACAAGTTTGAACACAAACTATAGAAATAGAACATACGTGGATGGCAGTTTAAACAACATTCGTTCGAATTATGCTACCAATACCTACGTGGATGGCAGTTTGAACAACATTCGTTCGAATTATGCTACGAATACCTACGTGGATGGCAGTTTGAACAACATTCGTTCGAATTATTCCACCTACACCTATGTGGATGCGAGTTTGAACTCGATACGGTCGAATTATGCAACAAATGCATCCAAAGCTGTGCTGGACGCGAGCATTACTTATATTGCGACAAATTATGCAACCACTGGTTTTGTAAATACACAAATAAATAATTTGCTGAATAATGCACCAGATGCGTTGAATTCATTGAATGAACTCGCAATTGCGTTGAATAGTGATGTAAGCTTTGGATATAATACCTATGCCAAAATTGCTTCGTCAGATGCAAGCATTAATTTTATTCGGTCGAATTATGCTTTAACTACTTATGTAGATAGCAGTTTGAACACATTAAAGAGTTACAACGCTATCCAGGATGCTAGCATGGTTAATTATGCATTAAAGACTTATGTAGATAGCAGTTTAAACACCAATTATACATTAAAGACTTATGTAGATGGCAGTTTGAACACATTGAGGAGTTATAATGCTATCCAGGATGCTAGCATGGTGAATTATGCCTTGAAAAGCTATGTAGATAGCAGTTTGAATACCAATTATACATTAAGGACCTATGTAGATAGCAGTTTGAACACATTGAAGAGTTACAACGCTATCCAAGATGCTAGTATGGTTAATTATGCATTGACAAGTTATGTAGATAGCAGCTTAAACACCAATTATACATTAAAGACCTATGTAGATGGTAGTTTAAACACATTAAAGAGTTATAATGCTATCCAGGATGCTAGTATGGTTAATTACGCCTTGAAAAGTTATGTAGATAGTAGCTTGAACACCAATTATACATTGAAGACTTATGTAGATGGCAGTTTGAACACATTGAAGAGTTATAATGCTATCCAGGATGCTAGCATGGTGAATTATGCATTAACCACCTATGTAGATGGCAGCTTAAACACCAATTATACATTAAAGACTTATGTAGATGGTAGTTTGAACACATTGAGGAGTTATAATGCTATCCAGGATGCTAGTATGGTTAATTACGCCTTGAAAAGTTATGTAGATAGTAGCTTGAACACCAATTATACATTGAAGACTTATGTAGATGGCAGTTTGAATACATTGAGGAGTTATAATGCTATCCAAGATGCTAGTATGGTTAATTACGCCTTGAAAAGTTATGTAGATAGCAGCTTAAACACCAACTATACATTAAAGACCTATGTGGATACCAGTTTGAACAACATTCGCACACAATTAAATACATTAACAAATGGCGCACCACAAGCATTAGATACTTTATCCGAAATTGTCAATGCAATTAATAGTGATGCTAGTTTTGGTGTGGTTGTTTATCAAAAAATTTCCGCATCAGATGCCAGTATTAATGACCTTCGAGTTCAAATTGCAAGTGTTTCCGCAACTGGTGCTGTCCAAGATCCAAGCATCAACCAATTAATTAATAAAAATATTATTTACGATAGTAGCTTTACATCTCTCAATAACTATAATGCTATCCAGGATGCTAGTATGGTTAATTACGCCTTGAAAAGTTATGTAGATACTAGTTTGAATACTAATTATACATTAAAGACCTATGTAGATGGCAGTTTGAACACATTAAAGAGTTATAATGCTGTCCAGGATGCTAGCATGGTTAATTATGCATTGAAGAGCTATGTAGATACTAGTTTGAATACTAATTATACATTAAAGACTTATGTAGATGGCAGTTTGAACACATTAAAGAGCTATAATGCTATCCAAGATGCTAGCATGGTTAATTACGCTTTGAAGTCTTATGTAGATACCAGTTTGAACACCAATTATTATACAAAGACTTATGTGGATACCAGTTTAAATAACATTCGCACACAATTAAACACATTAACAAATGGAGCGCCACAAGCATTGGATACTTTATCCGAAATTGTCAATGCAATTAACAGTGATGCTAGTTTTGGTGTGGTTGTTTATCAAAAAATTTCTGCATCCGATGCCAGTATTAATGACCTTCGCGTTCAAATTGCAAGTGTTTCAGCAACTGGTGCTGTCCAAGATCCAAGCATCAACCAATTAATTAATAAAAATATTATTTATGATAACAGTTTTACATCTCTCAATAACTATAACGCTATCCAGGATGCAAGTATTAATGCTTTGTTCAGTAAAAATATTATTTATGACAGTAGTTTTACAGGCATTATTTCTGCAAACATAATTCGTGATGCAAGCATCAATAGTGCCATAACCAGGAATGGAATTCAGGATGTAAGTATCAATAGTGCCATAACCAGGAATGGAATTCAGGATGTAAGCATCAATAGTGCATTAACAAGCATTACTAGTATTAATTCGTTGAATGGAATCCAAGATACAAGCATTAATAGTGCCATAACTCGTAATGGAATCCAGGATACAAGTATTAATAGTATAACAAATTCCTTAACTGGAATCGTTGCTGTATCTGGAAATGTAAATCTAACTCCTGCAACTGCTCTGAATATTACCACACCATTTTCATATATCAATGGTAATTTGGATATTGGCACTGGAAATAACTTAGTCGCTATCAATAAGGATATAAGCGCCGGCTACCATTTAGATATCAGCGGAAATGCAAACGTTCGCGGTGAGCTCACAGTAAATAGTATTCAAACAATTCTTGATGCAGATACTTTAAATCTAGCGACTACTCAGACTGGTGCGCTTAATATTGGAACAAGCACTTCTCGTACCGGAAATATAACTATTGGTGTATCAACTATAGGAACAACTATTATATCAGGCAGTACTTTACAATTACGTTCAAATCCAACTATTAGTATTGGTGGTGCAAATACAACCGACATAACCGTAGGCACATCAATATCTGCAACAGGTACAGTAAAAATTGCAAACGGTACATCATCAACCCAAACAACTACAATCGGACGTCTTGGTGCAATTACAATTGTGAATGGAGCTTCTACAAGTGTTGATGTTTCAGCTTCCGGAGTATTAAATTTACGCGGGTCATCTGTTGTTATAACCGGTCAAACAAATTTTATTGATGCGCCCACTGCTCCCACCGCAACCGCTGGTACAAATACTACTCAAATTGCTACAACTGCATATGTTATTTCCACAAATAATTCGGCGAATGCTATTCGTGATACTAGTATCAATAGTGCATTAACGAGTATTACAAGTATTAATTCGCTGAATACCATTCAGGATACAAGCATTAATAGTGCTATAACCAGGAATGGAATCCAGGATACAAGCATTAATAGTGCCATAACAAATATTGCCAATGTAGATAACAACTTGAATACCAATTATTATAACAAAACCTATGTAGATGGCAGTTTGAACACATTAAAGAGCTATAATGCTATCCAAGATGCTAGCATGGTTAATTACGCCTTGAAAAGTTATGTAGATACCAGTTTGAACACCAATTATTATACAAAGACCTATGTAGATGGCAGTTTGAACAACATTCGCACACAATTAAACACATTAACAAATGGCGCACCACAAGCATTGGATACTTTATCCGAAATTGTCAATGCAATTAACAGTGATGCTAGTTTTGGTGTAGTTGTTTATCAAAAAATTTCTGCATCCGATGCCAGTATTAATAATCTTCGAGCAAATGGTGTAATCCAAGATACAAGTATTAATCAATTAATCCAGGATGTTAATAGTAGCTTTACATCTCTCAATAATTATAACGCTATCCAGGATGCCAGTATGGTTAATTATGCATTGAAGAGCTATGTGGATACGAGTTTGAACACGAATTATTTTAATATTACTGCGCCAGTAACATATGTAACCGGCAATTTGGATATTGGCACTGGTGCTAATTCACTTTCAATAAATAAGGATATTTCTGCAGGATATGCACTAGATGTCAGTGGATTATCTATTTTTAGAAACCAATTAATTGCAAATACAATCTACTCGGTATCTGGGTCTGCTATGACAATTGGGAGTGATGGAACTGCTACAAATGGTTTTACAATTAGTGCGACGGGTTCAACTATTGCTGGAGTATCAAGCACATCAAGTTATAATGCAAGTGCTAGTAATACTGGTGTTCGTTTGGGTGCAACAACAACAACTGGTTCAATTTCAGTTGGTGTATCACAAACAACCGGAAATTTAGATATTGCTATTGCGAATCGTGGTAATGTCACTGCCGGCACAGGTATTATTAATATTGGAACTGGCAATGCAACTGGAGCAACCGGTGCAGTTTCCGAAGCCTCTGGTTGTCTTATCAATATCGGTACAGGTTCAAGAATCAATTACAGTTCTATTAATATTGGAACTGGTTCAAGAGATGCAAATTCAATTATTAGTATTGGAGCACCCGGAGGAAGTACTAATACAAATTCTCCTGTATATATTAATGGATTGCGTTTCAGAAATGCAGGTGTTGCCAATAATGTTGAAGTTGGAAGTAGCGGTGCAATATCCATACAATCGAGTGTATCATATGATATTGGTATTGGAAATAATTTAACAAACGGCATTATTAATATTGGAACCGGAACATCTCGAACAAGTTTTTCAACTATCAACATTGGAACCGGGGCTGATGTAAGTGGTAATATTAATATTGGTTCGGGCAACCGAAATTATGGAAATGTAAATATTTTGACAGGAACGACTTCTACCGGCAAACTTATTGCGGGTTCTGATGTTTCATTCAATGGCAATTTATCAGTTGGCGGAAGTGTTTCATTCAATGGTTCTTTATCATTACCGAATTATTATACCAAATCCGAAATTGATAGTAATTTGAATACTAATTATACATTGAAAACCTATGTAGATAGCAGTTTGAATACATTGAAGAGTTATAATGCCATCCAAGATGCTAGCATGGTTACTTACGCCTTGAAGAGTTATGTAGATACTAGTTTGAATACCAATTATTACACAGAGACAGCGATCGATGCAAGTATCAATTTGAGTTACTACAATAAGACGGCTATCGATGCAAGCATTAATACTAGTTACTACAATAAGACAGCCATCGATGCAAGCATTAATACTAGTTACTACAATAAGACCTATGTAGATAGCAGTTTGAATACATTGAAGAGTTATAATGCCATCCAAGATGCCAGTTTGAATACCAATTATTACACGAAGACAGCTATCGATGCAAGCATTAATACTAGTTACTACAATAAGACAGCCATCGATGCAAGCATTAATACTAGTTACTACAATAAGACAGCTATCGATGCAAGCATTAATACTAGTTACTACAATAAGACCTATGTAGATAGCAGTTTGAATACATTGAAGAGTTATAATGCCATCCAAGATGCTAGCATGGTTAATTACGCCTTGAAGAGCTATGTAGATACTAGTTTGAATACCAATTATTACACGAAGCCCTATCTAGATATAAGTTTATCAAATATTGTAACAAATAGTTTAATTACTATCGGTTCAGGAACAATAACTGCTGGAGGCGGATTTATAGGAACATCTTTCCAGCCATCCGCGATAGGAACTGCGATAACAATTGGAAACAATATAACCACTGGCAATATTGACATTGGCGGTGTTCAAACAACCGGAAATTTAAATATTGGAATCGGCACTGGACGAACTGCAACCGGTAATATTAATATTGGAACTGGCGGTACTGCAACAAATACAATCAATATCGGAAGCGTATCATCCATTACAATCGGAAATGCCCAAACGAGTGGAACACTTCAAATTGGCGGAGGTGCAGGAAGAACCAGTAATTTGGAAATTGGAAATGGCGGAACACGAAGTGGCAATATAAGTATTGGAAGTGGTACAGGAACAACCGGTTCAGTTTTCATTTCTAGAAATGGAGGCAACACATTAATTGGCACAAGTGGTTCGACCAACACGATTGATGGAAATAATACATTCCAGAATGGTTCGCAGACCTTGATTGGTGCGACCAACATTAATACAAGTGGAACTGCTTCAACAAGTATTGGTAATTCTACCGGAACTATAACACTAACTGGAACAGCAACTGTTAATAATCCTATTACAATTGGATATACTTCTGAACCTTCTTCTGGACAACTTGGATATACAGGTGAAATAACAAACACTGCTGTATCAATGGGAAATGGTACAGTAACTAATATTGGAAGTGCATCAATACCTGCTGGTGTTTGGCTAGTTTCCTTTTGTGTAAAAACCGCAACCGGCAATAGCGCAGGAACTCTTCAAAATAAATATATTGTGCTTTCTAAAATAAGTGCTAGTCTAACTCAATACCGAACATTTGGTTATTATACGGAAGCTGATGATTCAGTAGGTTCTAATTCAGACCCTCGTGATATAATTTCATTAACAGGAGTAGTTTCTAATACAACAGCAACTACATATTATGTTGTAGGAAAAATAGGTTTATCAGGAATTACTGTAACCGCAACATTACTTTCTTTTACATATACACGAATTGCTTAGAGAACTTGTTTTTGATTTTCTCATTTTTGATTTTGTCTGAATAGATATAATCAAAAAACTTTTTCCTCGCCCTATATTAATAATGTCAATCGTCGCTTTAAAAAGAAAAACGGAAGCACGCTACAACAATTTAAGCGTAGGTCAAAAACAATTCTCTATCAATGGCACTACCAGAAACCAGGGCTACATCGGACAGACTTCTTTGAGTCGTTCGCTCATCCACACGCCGAGTAAGGGCGCTGTATTAAAGGATTACAATGGCAGATACGCGAATCCAAATATTAAGGCATCCGAAACAATTAGTTTAGAAGATAACACCGTGGTCAAACCGTCGGTGTTGTCTTTTAAGGGCATGATTGCAAAGAGAGAAAGATGGATAAGACGTCCTTTCCCCAATGCTGTTGTCAAGCCGGATGTCGGTCGAAATATCAATGACCAGACCGATTATATCACCCGTCTCAAGAAGAAGACTCTCTCTGATATTGCAACCTATTGTCCTCCCGATGTTGCCAAGACTACTGGATACACAGTTAAAAAATGCTCTACTACATTGAAGACACTTACCGGCGCGCCTTTATTTACTCCAGTGAGTGTAGTGTGCAAGATTGCAAAACCGGAAAGCACATACACATCGATTTCGCAGACCTCATACTTGGACTCGTTGCGTGAAAAATGCGAGAAGCTAGATGATTATAAAATTGTGTCGGCGGTTAAGAGAACCCCTTTTGCCGGAATGTAAAAGAAACCGAAAAGAAACCTACGGTTTCTCTTTGACTCTTCCCTTATGTTTAAGTATGATTATATGGTCATCAGGCTCGCTTAGAAAAAAAGATTCAATGAATCTTTTGTTTTTTTTTATTTTAAAAGGGAAGGGGTCACAGGGGAAACCGTAGGTTTCTCTGTAAGGCTACGCGCACATCATTCTCTACATTTTTCAAATGGACTTTCTCCATTTCTCTGAAATTTCCGTATTCTAATTCCGATAGAACCCAATGAAAGCCATTGTTTTCTATGATTCCGTCTGCAATTAGCTTTGCTCTGTCGAAGTGGAAGTCTGATGTCACCACGTATATATCCGAATATTTATTTGGTTCTTTTTCTAAGATTTGGCGGAACATAGTGAAGTTTTCCGCAGTATTGGTGGATTCTTCATCCAAAATATAATCCCATTTAATTTGAGAACCGTAGACAAATGGTATTTCATTATCAACGATTTTCTTCATTTTCTCTGCTTCCGACACTTTGTCTACCATTTTGTTTTTTATTCCACCGCTGAAACCCCACACAATATTTTCGTTGGGCAAAACGGTTGTAAGTTGGACCGCTGTCTTTATACGGTCATTGAGTAAGTATGCAATGTGGCACCCAAGCACAATAATTAAGATGTTCATGATTAAAATGTATGTTTTTATTTTTATGTTTCTCTGCAGAGAGACATAAAAAGATTTCAATTTTTAAAGGAAACCTACGGTTTCCTTTTGAACCTTCCCTTTTAAAAAGATAGATTATAAGAAAAAGGAGGGGTCATAGGGGAACTACGTTCCCCTAAAATTGAAGTGTAAATTGATTGATTGTAAAAAAGCATAATAACAAATAATCAATTAATGCAATGGATAAGGAATATCCGACAAATAAGGACCTAAGTAGAGAATTTCTAGATTCTCTCAATGACAAAGAGAGAATGGCCTATCATATCGCAAAAAGCCATTTGGGCACAATGTTCTCTCTAGAGAAATGCAATGCGTTTCTGGAATGGGTCAAGGACCGCGAAATGAAGGACCAAAAAAAAGATTTATAAAATTTATATTATACTGGAGTATAATATAAAATATTTTTTTGCACTTGTTTAAACGGTCTTCAGCTTCGGTTGTTGCATGCTTTTGAACTTTTTGTAGGATGATTTCGGTTCGTCTTCTGGCATTTCCACAATTTCTAGGTCGTCAAAGAAATCAACCACTTTATTGACTGGTTTTGCACCAAACATGAGTTCATTGACTGCCTCTATTTTTTTATCTGCCGGTTTCTGCGTAATGTTGAACTCGCACATTTTCCCAACCCTCACAAATTTATTAGAGAATTTGGGTTCTTCTACAAGTTTTGCTTTTGTCTTTGTTTCTTTTGTTGAGGGTTCCTTCACTTCCGACCTATAATCTTTGAGTGCCGCAAACACATCTTTCGATTCCGACTGGATATTCACGCATTTCGTGATATCATTCACCTTCATTTTCTTGGACTTGAGAGAGTCTTCTTCTTTCTGCAAAACTTCCAGTATCTTGTTGCCAGGTCTTTTTTCCGGGTCAATGAAGAAATCCTTGCATCGAAACGTGACAACATACCGGGTCGCCACTTGCTCCAAAATCTTGTACGGAATGATTTGTTCGTCGCTATAGTAGTGATACGACAACAGGTAAGGATTGAAATACATCATGACGTTTCCGCGCGGAGTATTCTCAATGAGGATTCGCGACTTCCACTGTTTCTCTATTTCGTTGTCTGGACTTGCAAAAATCTCTTTTCTCTTATCAAAATCGTAGATAATGGGGTCTATGTTGGAATTCTCATCGGTGGATTGAGATTTATAGAATTCGGCATACTTCTTGCACGACTTGTCATATTGGGTCTCTACATAAGGTTTCTCTATTGGTTTGGGTGGCGGTTTGTTATTGAATGTCTTGATATACTGGATTATAAAAAAAATATAGTTGAGAATTAATTTTCCAATGATATAAAAAGGGCTTTTCGGGAACTGCATTTTTAAATATATAAACAATTATTGTTTATATTTTTTTATCTAATTCTTTCTTGTATTTTTGCAAATGAAATCGTAGGCCGTTATAGTCTTTTTTTCTTTTTCGTTTTCTTTTTTGGTCTCTTCGATTTGAGAACAATAGAGAGCACGTTCTTTTTTAATTTTATCAAGTTTCTCTAATAAATAAGTAAGCATTTATTAAATATTTATTAAATATTTTTATATACTATTTAAATTTAATAATAATCCACTGCCTTTTTTGGCCGAGGGTTTGAAATAACCGGATATAGGTTTCTCTGAAGAAGCTTTCGGCTTAGCTTGCGTTTTATCGGCCACTAACGCTTTAAGCATCTCTCTCCTATATTCAAACAAATCTACTAGTTCCTTCTTCATAAAGGGCACTTCAATCAACTGGTAGTCCGCATTGTTGGGGTGCAAGCAAACCAGGCACAATCCAACCACTTTTTTCCCATACTTCTCTTCAATAATAGCCTTATACGTGTTGAGTTGCAACGCATAGTGCCAGAAGTTAGTGTCTGGCAAATGCCGGATGCATTCGGTGGTTGCCGTGCTTCCATACGCATTTTCCTTGACGATTTCCTTGCACCTTTTCCAGTCATAGATGAGCAACGTTCCGTCCGGATTCTCATAAACCATATCTACCGAACCTGCAATCTTCAGTTCCTCGTGGTAAATGGTCCATTCGGTCCGATACGCATGTAGATGAGGGTTCTCTCTCAAAAAGTTCTGGAAGTAGCGATACTCGATGCTGTCATTGGATACCTCCATCTGATTGTAGTAGCACTCAATATCATAGTGCATATTGGTTCCTGCTGAAGATGCCCCATCACGGTTGGCGTTCCACATATCCATAATTTGTTCGGCGGTCATCTGGTAGTACTTGTATTCGGGGTCGGTCTTGTGCTTTTTACTGCTGATGATTTGCTTGATGATTTTGTCGGCGTCGAATTTGGGGAAATGGTGGTGGTTCCAGGTTGTAACGGACATGAAGGTTCTGTCGCCATGAACAGTATAAACGTGTGTTGGCTCATCGAACTGGATGAAGGCGTCGCGGGGATGGGCGTTTTTTTTAGCGAGATAATCAATGGACATTTGTTTTGTATATTTGTATGCTTCTCTGTAATTGGTTTATGAAAACAATTTCAATTTTAAGGGAACCTTATGACCCCTTCCCTTTTATTTTATAAATAATATAAAAAAAATATAATTATAATGTATAATGAGTCCAGGACAAAATGTTCAAGCACGCCAAAATCGCCAGTGGCCTACACCATTTATAATACCACCACGCACACTAGCAATTTCAACAGAAGATTTAAATAATTATTCAAGAGAGTGGTTTGAACAAAGAGCCAACGAAGCAGAAAACTTTTCTCCAGAAAATAGAATTGAAGATTTTATAAATCATGTTAGAGAGAGAATGAATATAAATAATTTAGATGCTCAAACAGAACAAATGATAAGAGAATATGCAGAACAAAATATAAATATATTATTTGATGGGGTCTTCCCTCCCGAAGGAGAGGGAATGAGAAATGAAAATATGCCTCCTCAAACTGGAGGTAGAAAGCGAAGAAGAAGTAGAAAGCGTTCAACAAAGAAGCGAAGCAGCAGTAAAAAACGAAGAAGTAGTAAAAGACGTTAATTATAATACTAAATTATCAATAAATGGGTTAAAGAAAAAATCTTGTATTATATTGTGTAATAGGATAAACGAACACCTATTGCCAATTTTGCTCCTTTAGCTTAGTGGTAGAGCACTGCACTTGTAATGCAGAGGTCTTGGGTTCAATCCCCAAAGGGAGCTCAAAGGCGTAGCCTAACGTCTATATAAATAATATTTTTTTTTATATTATTTATCAAATAAAAGGGAAGGGGTCGTAGGGGAAACCGTAGGTTTCCCTACTAATCGAACTCATACTCCACAATATTCTTCACGTTCTTTTTCAGCTTATCAAACATCATTGTACCAAATTTGCGATATTTGTTTTCGTCGTTCATTGATGTGCCAAGCACTTTCCTAAGCAATATCATTTTTTGTTTCTGCACATCTTCGGTCTCTACATTAAATTCTGGTTTGGACTTTTCCCACGCACGATACGCCTTCATAAATCGATTCGATAATATGTCAAACATTGCATTCATGGATACTTGTGGGAATTCGTGCCACGACGCTTCTTTATAGACGTAAAATGCATTCTTATGAGAGAACGCAGTAATGGGCAAGTCTAATCCATCAAATAATGTGAAGACACCATCTACAATATTGCCTTCAAATACCGCTTCTAAATGTCTTGGCTGGACGACCAACATCTTCATCATTTGAGGATAATCAATGGTTGGGAAATGATGGTTATTCAAGTAATCAATCACATTGATTTTGCTTTTCTCTCTTCTGACAAATTTGCGAAGTTCTTCCACTTCTTTTTCCAAGTGCTGGTTTCTCACCATCAAGTGTTTTACGATTTCGAACATTAAACGCGGACTCGGAATGGGGTCATCTGTCAATTCAATGTTTTTGTTGAGTTCTTTTTTTTTTTTATCAACAAACTCGCAACAAACTATGTGTTCATCATGTTGTGTTTTAAATTTGAAGCCTGTTTCGCAAAATTCGCAATTATACTTCATTATATTAGGATTGTTTATTAATTTAAGTGCTTTGAATAATTTTAAAGTACTTTGAATAATTTTTTTTTCAATTTTAAGTAGGGAAACCGTAGGTTTCCCCTACGACCCCTTCCCTTCGTTTTATAGGTTTCCCTACTTATTATATAAATATGCCATCTCTCATATTTAGTAAATCACCGGAGGGGACTGTTCTCAAAGTTGTACCTATAAAAACGTCAATTGCGTCTTCTTCAACTGGGTTGTCTTATAATATGATTGACCGATTGGCGAATTCCACCAAGTGTGGCCGTTGTCGAGGTGCAAAATAATTTTTATAGTAAGTATATACTAACTATGTTTGAGAACTTTTCAAGATTTTTTGCCAACAAGAAAAACCTGTATATTTTCATTGCTGCTTTAGTTATACTCACTGGAATTTTCTTATTGAAGAGAGCAGGTTTATACGAAGGCGCCCAGAACCAAGGTGATAGTGATGCTACTGCTGGCGCTGGCGCTACTGCTGTAGAACCCCCTAAAAAAAATCCAAGCTCGATAAAAGCAACACCAATTAGTTAAATGGAGGTCATAACTTTTGTATCTTAATAATATAAATGAGTAGTTATTATTACGATGTTTTGGAACCCAGCGTGCAACAACAAGGAAGCCACATGATTATGAAGGGCGTCAGCAAAACTTTGAAAGAGAAGATTGTCAATATTGATACCAAATACCGACCCAGTTACGATTATACTTCGTATGCTTCTACAAATATGGTTTTCGGAGAGAAATTGTCCGAGGTCCGTTCAGTCGAGGTCGTCTCTATTGACCTTCCCATCACTTTCTACAATATATTTGCTAACAATGATTGTTTGCAAAACGGCAACAACTATTTGCGAATCAAGAACGGTGGTTCAAACAAAATTCTCACACTCACGCCCAACTATTACTCAACAAATAATTCATTGGTAACAGAGATAAACGCCCAACTCCAAAATTTGAGTTTGGCCACCGACATCTCATATAGTGTAGTGAATAATAAATCTCTCTTCAAGTCCAAGGTGAGCACATATTCTCTCGCAACCAATGTAGATATGTGTGGAAACACATACGAATTAAATAATCAAAACAATCTTGGATGGACTCTGGGGTTTAGAGACACCTCTTACAATTTGACAACTTCTGGTTTAACCTCCGAATGCATTTTGAATTTGAAGAGCCCGCGCCATGTGTTTTTAGCATTAAACGAGTTCTCTCAAGGCAACTCCAATTCTTTTGTGTCGCCCTTAGAGAAAACGAATCAGAGCAAGAATATCATCGCCAAAATAAGCATTCCTTCCACTGTTAATTTTGGAGATACTCTATGTGCCAATAAAGCAAATGGATTACTGGTTTCCGAGGTGAGAAAGTATTTAGAAAAGGTCAATATACAGAGAATGAACTTGCAATTACTTGATGATGCGGGTAATGTAATCAATCTGAATGGTGCGGATTTCTCTGTGTGTCTTCGCGTGGTGCATGAATAAAGGAAACCTACGGTTTCCTTTTGAACCTTCCCTTTATAAAACCCTATTTGAACCTTCCCTTTATACCTCGCTTCGCTCCCTTTATAAAAACCTTTTAATACCCTCATTTTTCTAACAAGCAAATCCCTCCGATATATATAATATGGTCGGCGCAAGTATATTACCAGCTTGCTTTTACAAAGGCGAGCTTTATTTTTTATTCGGTAAAGAGAACAGTCTGGCCGACACACCCGGCTGGTCTGATTTCGGCGGAGGTGTTGACAAGGGCGAAACCATTTATGGAACAGCCTTGAGAGAAGGGGGTGAGGAACTTACTGGGTTTTTGGGCGACGGAAAGCAAATTGGTTCTCTAATTAAGAAGTCAGGCGGTGTCTACAAGATGCAATATGAAACATATCACATTCACTTGTTCAACTTGGAATACAATGCGGACTTGGTCAAACATTACAACGACAATCACCGATTCTTGTGGCAACGAATGAACAAGAAGTTTCTGACAAACACCAAACTGTTTGAAAAAATAGAAATCAAATGGTTCTCGTTGAGAGAAATGAAAAAACGCAGAGAAGAGTTCCGAAACTTTTACAGAAACGTAGTGGATCTCATTTTGAAAGAGGAACCAAATATTCGCAGATTCTTATCCAAAAAATGTTCTACACGAGGTCGTACTCGCTCTCTAAGAAAAACAAAAAAGAAAACCTCATGGTTCTAGATTAATTGTTTTGATAATATTATTTAGTAGCCATTTGGATTTGGGATTATATTCGTCGTCAGGCGCTTACCCCTTAATTTATATGCATATACAATATACATATAAATAATGTCATGGAAAAAATATGGAGGAACCAATAAACTAGATAAACTCAATAATATTAGTGTAAATACCATTGTTACTGACAAATTCACATTAAAAAACTTTTATGTTGGTGACTGGGATATTTGCGGTGGGCTTAATGTTAAAGATGACTCCAACATGTTAGGCAATTTGACAGTTGATGGGGATATTCATGGTTTTGGTAATATCACTATTGACGGTGCATTGAACGTGTTCAATACAAATATTATTGGTAATGTTTTTGTTGCAGAGAATGCATTTGTTAGAGAAAACATATACATGGATTTATCAGGTGGGACCTTATTACATGGCGAAAACCGACGATTTGGATTTAATACAATAAATCCTCAAGCCACCATCGATATTTCTGGAGATTTAGTCCGGACCATCGATATCCACACAACCACTGCAACTAATAAAAACGTGGTCGCCAGAAATGTTTTTAACCAAGGGATGACCGTGAATGTGGAGCCAACACGTTCTTACATCGACTTTTACGTGGATAATTCCATGAATCTGGCAACAGAGAACTTCAACGGTCGGCTAGTTTATGAACAAGGCGGAAATTTCACCATTGATGTTTCGAACATTGTCAAATTCAAACCCCGTGTTGTTTTCTCTCAAGATTTGAACAAAAATTTGGTTGCAGACGAACGTTTGATTATTTACGGAAATCCTTTGGCCGACGTCCCCTATATTCCAACCATATATGGCGACAACACATTTAAAACGGGTACTGCCGCGTACTTGGTCGCCGGCGACAATTCATCCAATGCCTTTTTCCGTCTCGGCACAGAGAAGGGAACCGGAATGACTTTGGGCGGCGGCTATTTCCCAAACAATAAAATCATGGGTGTGGTTGCGCTAATCGATAGTTCAAACGTGAAATACCCCGCAATGAACGTCATTTCCGGCAATTTGATAAGTAATTTAAAAACATCGATTGCCGTCAATAAATACAACGTTAGTACATCGAATGACGCAAACCGGTTTGCAATGGATATCAACGGACCTGTTCGGATGGCGCACCAAGAACTAATTGTCGCCGCCGATATTTCATTCCAAGTATATAAATCCGCATTTTTCGGAAATACTGGGTACGCTTTCGGAAGTCCCGTCTCCGCTACTCCATATGCCCAATACTTTTTGAAAACGTTGGATGGCGGATACACTTGGTTAAGCAGTCGCATCGTGGATTCCGGTGGAAACCCGAACCCAAATAACTTGGAACTTACTGCCCACTTTTTTAGTGCAGTCTATACCATTGGTGCATCTGACATTTTGATTGCAGGTGACAATCGTTACTTTTTCCGTTCTACAAACGGGGGAACGACCTGGTCCAAAATTTCATTTACTGACGGCGGTTCCGAATCCAACGATGTTATCAATACCACATCCATCTTTTTATCAAACCAAGGACTAACCTATGAGCGTATTATTGTAGGAACTGACAATGGTACAATTTTAAATAGTCCAACTGGCACATGGAACGTTGGTGGAATACCCACATCTTACATTTCAACTGGATTAACTGCGGTAAATGCGCTTCATGGTTATGGTTTAAACACAGTCATTGTAGGTGCTGGCGGAATTGTCCCCTATATGACTTACCCAAGTACTTTTGGAACACGTGTTGCGACCAGTTCTACATTCTACGATGTGAAAGTCTTCAATGATGGTGTAAATAATCATGTGGTTGCGGTTGGATTAAATACAATTTGGTACGCGCACAATTTGGTTTGGACTGGTTCTGCTTTTACAGTGACTTGGTTGCAAGCGCCCAGTTTTTCCGGTGTGTTAAGGTCTGTCCAAGTGTTGGATGCATTGCGTGCGATTGCGGTTGGCGACAATGGTTTGATAATGTATTCTATCGACGGATTTGCAACTTGGTTTTATTCTGGAATGGTGGATAATAATTCGTTAATATCTGGTGTGAATTTGTCCGCTGTTTCACTAATTAATGCGAACGACTTTGTAGTTTCCGGCGTAATCCAGAATTATACCACAACCGCTAGAACGAAAGTGTTCAATTTGTATGCGCCCTATTTCTTGAACCGGCCAAACAATCATATTTTGGAGGCGTCTGGAAACATGGTAATGTCGGGTGACCTGCAAATTAATGACGCCGGTCAAATTCTGACAACAAATAATACGACTTTCAACATTTTACCTACAGTGGCGCAAGAAATCAATATTGGAAACACTGCTGTTGGTGGAAACACCAATGTGAAGGCGAATTTGGATGTGACATTGGATATAACTGGTCGTCGAAATATGCTTTTGCATAGTGATGCATCCTTTAATTCGCGGTTTTATTTGGGGGGCGATGCTTCTCTCAATTCCAATCTATATGTTGTGAAAGATTCGTCTTTTAATAGACGCGTATTTGTCGGAGGCGATGCTTCTTTGAATTCACGATTGTTTGTTCGAAGCGATGCTTCTTTGAACTCACGACTGATTGTGGGAGGCGATGTTTCTCTTAATTCCAAGCTGTATGTTGTGGGCGATGCATCTCTCAATTCGCGCATGTTTGTAGGAGGCGATGTTTCTCTTAATTCCAAGCTGTATGTTGTAAAGGATGTTTCATTCAATTCGCGCATGTTTGTAGGAGGAGATGTTTCTTTGAACTCCAATCTCTATGTGGTCGGAAAAACAATCATAAGTGATTTGAGCGCACAGAATGCGGATTTTACTGGAATTGTGCGTGCCAACACATTTGATTCTAGACCCGGGTCTTCTCTCACTATTGGTGGAACAAATGCCGGCAATATCACAATTAAAACTTCTTCCGGTGCTACCAATAAATTAACGCTTGGTGATGCTAATTCGAATGTTGAAATTTTAGGTAATTTGACTTTGCCCACAAGTGTTGTTTCAACCAATATCAACAATCTTGAAATCAAAAATAAAACCATTTTGCTCAATGATGAGGCAAGTGGAACCAAAGTTGCAAACTTCTGCGGACTTCAAATTAGAGACGACAATACAAATAACAAGGGATACTTTTTATCGAATGGTCGTTCCGACGGTTATTTGTTCAAAAGCAGTCAAAGTGCGAATCGTGTGAATTTGGATGTCAGTGGATTGTATTTATCCAATGGTTTGACACAGGGTTTTGTTCTTTTAAAACCGTCATTGTCAGTTACTGACATATCCGCTGAATATACCATTACAACTGGACTTGTGAATATTTCCGACATTCAACAGTTGGACGCGAGTTTGAACAGACGAGTAGAGAGAGATGTTGGTAATACGACGGTCAATACACAAACGGTAAGTACCAAACTTTTGACGGGCGGATTATATGTTGGCAAACCAGTAGATACATTTATTGCAAATTCGCAAATGGATATTGCAGGCAATGCATTTATAACCAAGCTTGGTTTAGGAACAAGCGCAGTAAATGCGAACTATACACTGGAAGTCAATAACAACGCCAGAATTGTGAATAGACTTGATATCAGTGGTTCTCTCGCCGTGCAGACCGATATTAATAATTATGGTAGAATTTTGCAGTGGTAATAGAAAATGTGATTTATTATATCTATATTTAAGAAGATATTATAAATTAGGAATACCCACGGTTCGCATAATTAATAAATATCTATTTTATAATATAAATGTCAGAATGGGGAACAGCAGATCCAAATGCAAATCGCATTAAACAAACTTACATAAAAGGATTTTTGGATATTAGCGGCGGTAATATGATTATTGAAAAGTCCTCATCACTTCAAATGATGTCAAGCGATTATGAAGGTCAAGCCGCACTTATAATAAAACCAGACAGATTGAGTGTTTTTGCAAGTTCTACATCATACGATATTAGTTATACAACTTTTGCAGCACTTGGTACGCTTGGTGTAAGTTATGAAAATTCGACGACTGAATTAACGGGGCGTACTAAATTTTTGGCGTCAAGTACGCTTACTGGAAACAATACAATTATTGGAAACAATTCTACATTATCTGATTTGACAGTTTATGGAGATATTTATGGAAGACGGAATATGTTTTTAACAGGTGATGCATCTTTCAATGGGAAATTGTATGTTGTAAATCCTGCTTTATTCGGGTCAGACATGTCTTTGAATGGCAAATTGTCTGCTAACAATGCATTATTTGCTTCAGATGTGTCCGTCAATGGAAATTTGGACATTGGAACCGGTTCTTCATCTGTTGCTATAAACAAAGATGTGTCTGCTGGATATGCATTGGATGTCAGTGGTTCAACCATGATTCGAAATACTATGTATGCTGGAAAAATTGATACGGATATTTCAAGCGTACAAATTTATTTATATGATTCTTTGCGACATGTAAGTGGAAATCTTTATATAAATAATAATGGTAGTTCAATGGCATCAACCCGCATTGGCGGTGGAAGTATTTTTGTTGCAGGTTCTGGCATTACATATATACGAAGTGGTGCAACCAACGCAGTTAGAATAGGCGACAATATAACAGCCGGCGGAACAGTAAATTTGGGTACAAGTGCTTCAAAAATATTGGTTTTCGGTGATGCATCTTTCAATGCAAATACCAAACTTGGTTCGGGTTCTTCATCCGTCTCTATAAACAAAGATGTGTCTGCTGGATATGCGTTGGATGTGAGCGGTGGAACCATGATTCGAAATACTTTGTTGGTTGGTTCCGATGTCTCTTTGAATGCCAATTTATTTGTGAATAACGATTTGTCTCTGAACGGCAACTTGTATGTATTAAAACGCTCACTTTTTACGGCGGATGTTTCCATGAATGGCAATCTGGACATTGGTTCGGGTTCTTCATCTGTTGCTATAAACAAGGATGTATCCGCTGGATTTGCATTGGATGTCAGTGGTGCAACTATGATTCGAAATAGATTATTTGTCGGTTCCGATGTTTCTTTGAATGCGAATTTATTTGTAAATAACGATTTGTCTTTGAATGGCAACTTGTTTGTGGGGAAACGCATGGTTTTTACTGGCGATGTCTCGATGAATGGGAACACTCAGTTTGGAGCATCCGTTGCTATAAATAAGGATATTTCTTCTGGGTATGCATTAGATGTCAGTGGTGCAACTATGATTCGAAATACATTCTTTGTCGGTTCCGATGTTTCTTTGAATGCGAACCTCTTTGTGAATAACGATTTGTCTTTGAACGGTAATTTGTATGTATTAAAACGCTCAGTTTTTACTTTGGACGTATCCATGAATGGTAATTTGGACATTGGTTCGGGTTCTTCATCCGTTGCTATAAACAAGGATGTATCGGCTGGTTTTGCTTTGGATGTCAGCGGCGCAACCATGATTCGCAATACTTTGTTCGTCGGTTCCGATGTTTCTTTGAATGAGAATTTATTTGTCGGTTCCGATGTTTCTTTGAATGCGAACCTCTTTGTGAATAACGATTTGTCGTTGAACGGCAATTTGTATGTATTAAAACGCTCACTTTTTACTTTGGATGTGTCAATGGCTGGGAATACCAAACTTGGTTCTGGTTCCAGAACTGTTGCTATTAACAAGGATGTATCCGCTGGATATGCGTTGGATGTGAGTGGATTAACTGTTTTGCGCAATACATTGTTTGTCGGTTCCGACGTTTCTTTGAATGCGAATTTATTTGTGAATAACGATTTGTCTTTGAACGGCAACTTGTTTGTATTAAAACGCTCGGTTTTTGCTCTGGATGTTTCCATGAATAGTAATTTGGACATTGGTTCTGGTTCTTCATCCGTTGCTATAAACAAGGATATATCGGCTGGATATGCTTTGGATGTGAGCGGGGCAACTATTTTGCGCAATACCTTGTATGTAGGCTCTGATGTTTCTTTGAACGCAAATCTCTATGTGAATAACGACTTGTCTTTGAATGGCAACTTGTTTGTAGGGAAACGCTCGGTTTTTGCTCTGGATGTTTCCATGGTTAATAACCTAGACATTGGTTCAGGTTCCTCATCAGTTGCTATAAACAAGGACATTTCGGCCGGTTTTGCATTGGATGTCAGTGGTACAACCATGATTCGTAATAGATTCTTTGTCGGTTCCGACGTTTCGTTGAATGCGAATTTATTTGTGAATAATGATTTGTCTTTGAACGGCAACTTGTTTGTAGGGAAACGCTCAGTTTTTGCTTTGGATGTTTCCATGGTTAATAACTTAGATATTGGTTCCGGTTCCTCATCTGTTGCTATAAACAAGGACATTTCGGCCGGTTTTGCATTGGATGTCAGTGGTACAACCATGATTCGTAATAGATTCTTTGTCGGTTCCGACGTTTCTTTAAACGCAAATTTATTTGTAAATAACGATTTGTCTTTGAACGGCAACTTGTTTGTAGGCAAACGCACACTTTTTACGGCGGACGTCTCTATGAACGGAAATCTGGACATTGGTTCGGGTTCTTCATCCGTTTCGATAAACAAGGATATTTCTTCCGGGTATGCATTGGATGTCAGTGGATTGACTGTATTTCGCAATGCTTTGTTCGTTGGTTCCGATGTTTCTTTAAACGCCAATTTATTTGTGAATAACGATTTGTCTTTGAACGGCAACTTGTTTGTATTAAAACGCTCAGTTTTTACTTTGGACGTATCCATGAATGGAAATCTGGACATTGGTTCGGGTTCTTCATCCGTTTCGATAAACAAGGATATATCGGCTGGATATGCTTTGGATGTGAGTGGATTAACTGTATTGCGAAATACTTTGTATGTTGGTTCCGATGTTTCTTTAAACGCAAACCTCTATGTAAATAACGATTTGTCTTTGAACGGCAACTTATATGTATTAAAACGGTCACTTTTTACTTTGGACGTATCCATGAATGGAAATCTGGACATTGGTTCGGGTTCTTCATCTGTTGCTATAAACAAGGACATTTCGGCTGGTTTTGCATTGGATGTAAGCGGTGCAACTATGATTCGCAATAGATTATTTGTTTTGTCGGATGTTTCACTCACCACCAAATTATTCGTTGGTTCCGATGTTTCTTTGAATGCGAATCTTTCGGTCGGCCAGGATTTGTCTTTGAACGGCAATTTGTATGTGGTGAAACGCTCGGTTTTTACTGGCGACGTCTCTATGAACGGAAATGTAAAACTGGGTACATCTGTTTCGGTAAATAAGGACATTTCTTCCGCATTTGCTTTGGATGTAAATGGCCCAACCAAATTCCGAGGCGACATGGATGTGGCCGGCACTTTTACGGTCAATGGCGCACCGGTGTCTGGAGGTGGAACTACATTTAACACCATTAAGGAATCCGGAAACAATGTGCAGGTTGGAATCAACAATGGATTTGTCACCATTGATAAACCGCAATTTTATGCGGACCCTTCTCTCACCATTTACTACAATTTTGATACGTCGTATAATACTACAATAATTCAAAATATGGCAAGCAGTACTGGTTTGTATGATGGGTCAATGAATGGCGTTACTTCTGGATTAATAATAATTGACCCAACTAATCCCAAAATTGGAACAGCCAGTTTAAGAAATACGCCAGGAAGTGGAGCTAAAGGAGTAAGTATTGGTCCATTAAATACTCAAATACCAGTTAGTTCTACTATGTCTTTCTCGGTATGGGTCCGAAAACCTAATAAACCAGTTTCACCAGATTGGGATAGAATATTTGAATTTTCCGATTATACGGGATTAGGTTCTGTTGCCGGACAACAAAATAATACAATTGCACTTGATATAAGTGCGGACGGATTTGTATATCCAAAAATAACATATGGCGGTCCCAGCAATAATTCATGTTTTGCAACCTTATCTTCTCCAAGTGTATCTTATAATTTGGGTAACGGATTATGGAATCATATTTTATGGACAATAAATACAAACAAATCGTTTATTTATATTAATGGGTCACTTACACAAACTGACACCATCACAAATTTTCCAGCAACAACGACTCGTGCATCTGGATTTATTGCATATTCATATGTTCTTGCTGATGTTAATTATGGAAATGACTTTTCCGGAAACATCGACGATTTCCGCTATTATAAGGATAAGGCATTAAATTATGCCGAGATTTACCAGTTGTATAACAACAACTTTTACACATTGGATATCTGCGGCGGCTTCTTAGCCAATGGGCCTTCGGTCATTTATGAACCGAGTGGGTCTAAGGCGTCTGCAAACCGCGGAACATTGACTTTGTTGCACGGAGATGCGTCTGGGTCTTCCTCTATTATGTTTAAATCTATCAATGACCCGCTTGAATACGGATATATCCAGTATGAAGAGAACTCTGCGGGTTCAACCGGTGTCCATTATGGCTTGATGACGATTGGAATAGAGAATGATGCTTCTGGTTCTCCTTATACATCTCAGGCAGACCGTATTTCTCTGTTCCCGTCGGGTGGAAACGGCTTTGTGGGCGTGAATACGAAGACACCACAAACATCTTTGGATGTGAGCGGAACCGTTTCAATTAAAAGAAACTTGTCTCTTGCGGATTTGTCTTCTAACCCAATGATTGGTGGATTAACTATTGGTTCAAATAGCGGACGGTTACTATTAGGTAATTATTATACGGGCGGTGTGGCAACAAGATCTGCTATACAATCAAGTGATTTCTATCCTGACCCGACTGTTAGCATTGACCATCCGACAGCATTAGTTTTAAATCCGCTGGGAGGTCCAGTTGGTGTAGGTATGGCAATCCCAGGTAGTTTTGCTTTAGATGTTAGTGGAATCCTGAATACAAGTGCGGATGCGAACATTAATAACTTAACGGTTGGTAGAGGCAGTGGAAATATTATAACAAATGTTGCTATTGGTTATCAGGCACTTAATTTAAATACAACTGGCATTCAGAATGTTGCAATTGGATATCAGTCTCTGAGACTTTGTAATACACCAGGTCAGTATAACACTGCAGTTGGTTTTAATACACTTGGAAATTTAACAACTGGTACTAATAGTGTCGCAATTGGAGTAAATGCTGGTTATAGTACTGTAAGTATAACTACAAGTAATAATACATTTTTGGGTGGAAATACAGGTATAACTGGTGCTTATACATCCTCAACTGCAGTAGGGTATAATGCACAGATTACGGCTAACAATCAAATCGTATTGGGCACTACAAGTGAAAATATTTTTGTTCCTGGAGGAAGTGTATCACTTAATGCAAATGGACGTTCGCAACTCATATTAAAAGGTGATTCAAATGCTACTGAAAACAGTTTTGTTTTGTGCAATGGAAGGAGTGGTGTTTTGAGTACAAACATTTTTGGTATAGTTCGTGAGAATGCTACAACTACTTCTAATATCCCTTTTCAAATAAATACTTCGGAAAATATTGGAATTGGATATGATAATAATGGAATTCCAAGTACATCTGGATATAAATTATTTGTAAATAGTGGAGTTCAAGCGACTCAATTTAATGCAACTTCTGATTACAGAGAGAAACAAAATATAATTCCATTAAATGAAAAATACAATGTGGATGTATTAAATCCGGTGACATATAATTTGAAGAGTACAGGCAAACAAGATGTTGGTTTTATTGCACACGAAGTGCAAGAGTTCTATCCATTTTTGGTGACAGGAGAGAAAGATGGACCAGAAAAACAGTCTCTTAATTATAACGGCTTCATTGGCATTTTGACCAAGGAAATCAAGGAGCTGAAGAAGAAAGTTGCGGAACAGGAGGCAAAAGCCTTGGATCAAGACCAACGAATCCAAGCCTTGGAGAAAATGGTATTTGACCTAATCAACAAATAAATACTAGTTTAATAATTTTTACAAAATAAATTATTAAAAATAAAGAGAACCAAGGTTCGCTTTAAATCCCTCCTTTATAAAGGGAATGTGTAGTAGGGCTTCTCGTTCCCCTACTATAGGTTCAAATTAAACACCAAACTCGTATCATCCGCAATATCGCTATCATAGCGCATCGGTGTATTAATGCACACCTTCTCTCGATTGTTCAGCGTAATTGCACTTCTTATCGGTGTTGCACCCACTTTCGAATTGGTTCCCAATCCAATGCCTTCCGTAAAGATGGTGTTTCCACCCACGGTAGGCCACCACGTCGTTCCATTATTACTATACGCCATTGTATTGGTTCCTTGGCCCACCGCTATCCAGCGTCTATCGTTCCATGCAATTTCGTTGGCTCTCGTCGAGAACACTGTTGTCCCTTGACCTGTCCATGTTTGTCCCAAATCGGTTGATGTCGCAATCGTATTTCCACCTTCACCCACCGCTACCGTGATTTGTCCATTCCAGAAAACCGAGTTGGCACTGGTTGTGAATGGCTGGGTTCCCGATGCCGTCCATGTACCAGTGTGGTCGGTTGCATACCTGATTAAATTTGCGGTTGTCGATTTGCCCGCAATGACCCATTGGGTTCCAAACCATTGCACATTATTGACTGCTGTATCCAACGGTTTATTTAATCCCGTCCATGAAAGGCCATCTGCCGAATAAGCCAGTGTATTTGTGGAGCCCGCGCCTCCAGCCAACCACGTGGTGCCGTTCCAATGGACGCAAAGACCCGATACATCAAATGTGCTAGTTCCTAATCCGGACCAATTAATTCCGTCCTGTGATGTCGCCAAAGTATTTGTGCCTTCGCCTACTGCAACCCATCTTGTGCCGTTCCATGTAACATAGTTCGCTTGAATCGAGAAGATAGAGGCGCCAAGTCCGGTCCATGCCAAACCATCATAACTGTAGCCCAGCGTGTTATTTCCGGAACCACAGGCTATCCACATTCGGCCGTTCCATGCCACATGATTGCCCGCATCTGTAAATAATGTGTTGCCCAGCGATTTATAGAAAATCCCATCATTTGAGAAAGCCATTGTGTTGTTTCCGCTGGCGTCTCTTCCACTAGCAATCGTCGGTTGGTAAATCGTGAGTACGCCTACATGCGGTTTGGTCCAAGACAATTGTTGGCCAGGAATATTGCCTCCTACACTGGTCCAATTGGTTCCATCATAACTGACGCGAATGCTATTGGTTGGATTGTCTGTCTTGACCATGTATCTTAATCCATCCCAGACCGCGCCCGTATGTCTGTAATTCTGGTTGGTTCCGCCCACTGGCGTCCATGTTGTTCCATCCGACGATTTCAGAAGGGCTTCCACAGAAGTGGAGTTGGGGTATGTTCCAATAATAAATGTGGAAGCGGTTTCGTCCGCAACGATGGACTGCACTTGGCCGTAAGAACCAATGAGTCTGGTAACCCAGGTAATTCCGTCCTGACTTACTGCGATTTTGGTTGTAGAATCATCATTGACCGCCGCCATGAAATATGTTCCAACCCATCTAACCGGACCGCCACCTACCGCGGTTGATGCAAGCGACCACGTTAGGCCATCACTACTATAAATGATTTGATTGGTTGTGGCACCAGTTTGCACCGAGACGCACCATCTACCCAAAGATGGACTCCAGTCCATTCCCGTAACATAGTATCCACTCGTCATAAAATTGGTCGCAACCGGTTTCCAATTGTAACCATCATAACTGTGGAGCAAGTGTCTGGATGTAGGTCCATGACTTGTTCCGCCCATTAGCCAATGGGTGCCGTTCCATTCCAGGGCTTTTACACCGGATGGGTCCGTATTTGCCGTGGTTATTTTGAATGCCGACATTAAATCGTAAGCCACATAGGTGTTGCCGTTTTCTCCTGCTCCGAAAACCGCGTATTTGCCGTTATATACAGCTGTACTAATATTGTCTGAAAACATTTGGTTCCAGTTGGTTCCGCCATTAAACGATACGTAGTTGGCCGATATCACGCCATTCGCCGTGAATCTGAGTGGATTGGGTAAAGCGGATGATGAGATAATGGCTCTGGCCGAAGAAAGACCCGAACCCGTAGTGGTTTTCCAGTTCAAACCATCCATACTATACAGAATTGTCCCAGAACTGTTAGTTCCCGCAATAATAAATTTGTTGATGTGCCACGCCACTTTATGGATGGAGGTGGGCGAAGTGTTGGGTAACAAGGTTGTTCCCAATCCAGTCCATGTTGCGCCGAAATCGTCACTATAAGCAATGGTGTTTCCTGCGCCATTTCCAACCGCCACGGTTCGACCGCCATTGTAAGCTAAGCCGGTCACGCGCGTATTGATTGGACAGGTTACAACCGTGAATGCAGTGGCCAAATCATTGGTGGAGAACGCAAGGAACCCCGCACCTGCTGTTGTGTTTCCGGCGATAATCCATTGGCATCCATTCCACAAAATGTCGTAGATGGAATTGGCGGACGTATCAATTCCGACCCATCCAGATGTGCCCGTAACACTTCTGGCCAAATTGTGAGTTGGACCGTTGGACGCACCAGCCAGCCAGTATTGACCATTGTATTCGATGGCCTGTCCTTGAACCGTCGCTGTATTTCCACCAAACATCGTGTTTCCCAGTCCAGTCCAGTGCAGACCGCCCAAACTGTAGGCCATGGAGTTGCCATTGGTCGCACTTCCGACCGCTATAAACATGGATGCACCTCTGGGGCCATATCCGCCCCATTTGACATGATTGCACGTTGCCAAAGTAGGTGTTCCATATGAATACCACGTGGTACCATTGTCACTGTAAGCCATTGAATCGGATGGACCTGCACCGCCCGCCACATACAGTGTTCCATTGTACTCCAGTGCATTAATTGTGGTGAGCTGGATATTGGTTGCGGATTGGTACCAGTTGATTCCGTTGTTGCTGTAAGTGAGCGAATTTCCACCCACAATGAGTGTGGGTCTCACATTTTTGCCCACCGTATATGTCGTGGTCATCGATGTGAATCCACTGGTTATTGCGGAATAAGATGCATTGTCGTCGTGAATATATGATTTGGTGGTGACAGTTCTTGAGTACAAATTATTGGTGGGGTCATGGCGGTCGCTGATTTCAAACGTGGAAACGGGGAAAGTGACCAAGTCTGTTGTGAATGTGAGTGGTGGGCCTTGAACACCTGTGGGACCGGTTGTACCAGTGGGTCCTATGGGGCCCGTTATACCGGTGGGTCCAGTATTACCTGTGTTACCTTGTGCTCCAATTCCTGTGGGACCGGTTGTGCCGGTTGTGCCGGTTTGGCCGGTTTGGCCGATTGTACCGGTTTGACCCGTGTCTCCTGTTCTGCCAGTTAAACCTGTGGGGCCGGTTGTTCCGGTTGTTCCTGTATTACCGGTTGAACTGGGACCTGTGGGACCTGTATTACCTGTGTTTCCTGTTCTGCCGGTGGGACCAGTAGGTCCTGTTGTGCCGGTGGGACCGGTTGCTCCTGTTGAGCCGGTTTGGCCGGTTCGGCCAGTTGGTCCGGTTGTTCCGGTTGTTCCAGTATCACCCGTTATGCCGGGACCTGTTATACCTGTTCCACCGGTTGCACCAGTATCGCCAGTTTCACCGGTTGTGCCTTGCTCTCCAGTTTGGCCGGTTGTACCTGTTGCACCTGTCTGGCCGGTAGGACCTGTGGGACCCGTGGGACCAAATAAACCTGTGGGTCCTGTTGCACCAGTTGAACCGGTCGCACCTGTTTGTCCAGTTGTTCCAGTTGTTCCGGTGTTTCCTGTTTGGCCGGTTTGACCAGTTTGGCCTGTTTGACCCGTTTGACCTGTTTGACCGGTTGTTCCGGTTGCACCGGTTGTGCCTGTTTGGCCTGTTTGGCCTGTTTGGCCTGTTTGACCGGTTGCACCAGTTGTGCCTGTTGCACCAGTTGAGCCGGTTTGACCCGTTTGGCCTGTTTGACCTGTTTGGCCGGTTCTACCAGTTGTGCCGGTGTTGCCGGTGTCTCCAGTTGTACCAGTTGTGCCGGTTCCGCCGGTTGCGCCGGTCGGGCCGGTTACACCTGTGGGACCGGTGTTTCCTGTGTATCCAGTATATCCGGTTGCACCTGTGGCGCCGGTAGGACCCGTGTATCCCATGGCACCTGTTGGACCGGTGAATCCAACTGAACCAGCAGGTCCTCGTGGGCCGGTGGGACCTGTGGGTCCGGTTGTTCCTGTGTCTCCGGTGTTTCCGGTTTGACCAGTTTGGCCGGTTTGGCCTGTTTGGCCGGTTGAGCCTGTTGTACCAGTTGTTCCTGTTTGGCCGGTTTGACCAGTTTGGCCGGTTCTACCTGTTTGGCCTGTATTACCAGTGTCTCCTGTCGTACCGGTTGTTCCTGTTTGGCCCGTATTTCCGGTTGGACCAGTGTCGCCGGTTGTTCCTGTGTCTCCTGTTGTGCCGGTTGTTCCTGTTCGACCCGTTTGACCGGTTGCGCCTGTTGTACCAGTTGTACCAGTATTACCGGTATATCCAATACCTGTGGGACCTGTTTGACCGGTTCTTCCTGTTTGACCGGTGGCGCCAGTTGCACCGGTATCTCCTGTTTGGCCAGTGGGACCTGTTTGACCAGTTCTGCCGGTTTGACCTGTGGCGCCAGTTGCACCGGTGTCACCTGTTTGTCCGGTTTGGCCGGTTTGACCCGTGGTGCCAGTTGCGCCAGTGTTTCCAGTAATACCTGTTGAACCAGTTGAACCAGTTTGACCTGTTTGGCCTGTTCTGCCGGTTGTTCCAGTAGGTCCTGTATCTCCAGTTGTGCCTGCCGAACCAGTTGGTCCTGTTGCTCCTGTGCGACCGGTTGCACCCGTGTTGCCGGTTTGACCCGTTGAGCCCGTGGTGCCAGTTGAACCTGTATTGCCGGTTCTGCCGGTTTGACCCGTTGAGCCGGTTGCTCCAGTATCTCCTGTTTGGCCGGTTGCACCGGTTGTACCTGTTGAGCCGGTTCTACCAGTTGTGCCGGTATTTCCTGTGTCTCCAGTAGGGCCCACAAAACCTGTTGCACCAGTAGTGCCTGTGGAACCGGTGGAACCAGTTGAACCAGTGTTTCCCGTTGAACCTGTTGAACCGGTGGAACCAGTTGAACCTGTGCGACCCGTTGCACCAGTAGCACCTGTATCACCAGTTGGACCGGTTTGGCCCGTGGTGCCGGTGTTTCCTGTGAAACCTATTAAACCAGGAATACCAGTAGGTCCGGTTGTGCCGGTTGTTCCGGTTTGGCCGGTTGCACCTGTGTTGCCGGTATTTCCTGTTGTGCCTGTTTCGCCGGTTGCACCTGTTGTTCCTGTTGTGCCTGTGTTTCCTGTTGTGCCGGTGGCGCCGGTTTGTCCTGTTTGACCGGTGTCTCCGGTTGAACCGGTGGAACCAGTTTGGCCGGTGGTGCCGGTTTGGCCGGTTGCACCCGTGTTGCCGGTTTGACCGGTTGGGCCCGTGGTGCCGGTTTGTCCGGTTTGGCCGGTTGCGCCGGTGTTTCCGGTGTTGCCAGTTTGACCTGTAGGTCCAGTTTGACCTGTTTGGCCCGTGGTGCCGGTTGTTCCTGTTGAGCCAGTGTTGCCTGTGTTACCTGTTTGACCGGTAGAACCGGTTTGGCCGGTCTGGCCCGTGGAACCGGTTTGACCAGTTGCGCCGGTTTGGCCTGTTTGACCTGTTTGACCGGTTTGGCCTGTTTGGCCGGTTGTGCCGGTGTTTCCAGTCTGTCCTGTTTGACCAGTTGCGCCGGTTTGACCTGTTTGGCCTGTTGTTCCAGTTGCGCCGGTTTGACCTGTTGAGCCGGTTTGACCTGTAGGTCCGGTTGAACCTGTTTGGCCGGTTGTTCCCGTTGTGCCTGTGGTTCCTGTTGAACCAGTTTGTCCTGTTGTTCCGGTTTGACCTGTTTGGCCTGTTGTTCCGGTTGTGCCTGTTTGGCCTGTTGATCCGGTTTGCCCGGTCGGTCCAGTTTGGCCGGTTGAGCCAGTTTGGCCGGTTGTTCCTGTTTGACCGGTTGCGCCTGTTTCTCCAAAATATCCGGTTGAGCCCGTTGAACCAGTTGAGCCTGTTGCACCAGTTGAGCCTGTTGCACCGGTTTGGCCGGTTGTGCCTGTTTGACCTGTTTGTCCGGTTGAGCCTGTTGCACCTGTTTGACCTGTTTGGCCCGTTTGGCCAGTCTGGCCAGTTGAGCCAGTGTTGCCAGTTTGTCCTGTTGTTCCGGTTTGACCGGTGGTGCCGGTTTGACCTGTGGTGCCGGTTTGGCCGGTTGTTCCTGTTGCACCTGTGGTGCCGGTTTGTCCGGTTGTTCCGGTTTGACCGGTTGAACCAGTTGCTCCAGTTAATCCAGTTTGACCAGTGGTGCCGGTTGCACCTGTTGTGCCGGTAGAACCAGTTTGACCAGTTGGACCGGTTTTACCAGTTGAGCCGGTGTCTCCTGTATTACCGGTCTCTCCGGTTTGGCCGGTTGCTCCTGTTTGGCCGGTTATTCCTGTTTGACCAGTGTTGCCGGTTTGGCCGGTATTACCGGTATTACCGGTTGATCCAGTTGCTCCAGTAAGACCGGTTTGGCCAGTATTACCGGTTTGGCCTGTTGGGCCGGTTGTTCCGGTTTGGCCGGTTTGACCTGTTGTGCCTGTTGGGCCTGTTGTTCCGGTTTGGCCTGTTGAGCCGGTTGTGCCGGTCGAGCCGGTTTGGCCGGTTGTTCCTGTTGAACCAGTTTGACCTGTATTACCAGTTAAACCTGTATTACCAGTGGAGCCGGTGTTTCCTGTTTGACCGGTTTGGCCTGTAAGACCAGTAGAACCAGTTGCACCAGTTTGACCAGTTGGACCGGTTGGACCAGTTGCGCCGGTTTGACCGGTTGTTCCTGTTGCGCCGGTTTGACCTGTTTCGCCGCGGTCTCCTGTTGTTCCAGTTGCGCCTGTTTGACCAGTTGTTCCAGTTTGACCGGTGGCGCCGGTTTGGCCTGTTTGACCAGTTTGGCCGGTTTGACCGGTTTGACCTGTTTGACCTGTTTGTCCGGTTGTTCCGGTTGTTCCGGTTTGGCCGGTTGAGCCAGTTCTACCAGTGTTGCCGGTTGCACCATAACTACCGGTGTTTCCGGTGTTTCCTGTTTGGCCAGTGTTGCCGGTTTGGCCGGTGTCTCCTTTTGCGCCGGTTGCACCAGTTGAGCCGGTTGAACCGGTTTGACCGGTTTGGCCTGTTTGACCGGTTTGGCCTGTTTGACCGGTTTGGCCTGTATTACCTGTGTTTCCGGTTTCACCCTTTTGACCTGTGGCACCAGTTCTTCCTGTTGTGCCGGTTGCACCAGTTGGACCTGTGGAACCGGTTTGGCCAGTAGAACCTGTGGAACCAGTTGTACCGGTTGAACCTGTTGTGCCTGTTGCACCGGTGGAACCTGTTGTACCTGTTTGACCAGTTGTTCCAGTTTGACCGGTGGCGCCGGATATACCTTTTTCTCCATCCATGCCGGTCGAGCCTGTGTATCCTGTTTCGCCGGTTTTTCCGGTTTGACCGGTGGAACCATCAATACCTTGTCTTCCAGTTGCACCTGTGGTGCCGGTTGTGCCGGTTTGGCCGGTTGTTCCGGTTGTTCCTGTTGAACCAGTTTGGCCGGTGTTTCCTGTTGAACCATCAATACCTTGTTTTCCGGTGGCGCCGGTAGGGCCGGTAGAACCTGTTTGGCCGGTTTGGCCTGTTTGGCCTGTTTGGCCTGTCTGACCCGTATTTCCTGTGGAACCGTCAATGCCTTGTTTTCCTGTGGGGCCAGTTGCGCCGGTGTTTCCTGTGTTTCCGGTGTTTCCTGTTTGGCCAGTTGTTCCTGTGTTGCCAGTTTGTCCAGTTGAACCAGTTGAGCCTGTGTGGCCGGTTTGGCCTGTTTGGCCTGTTGAACCGGTTGTGCCGGTTGATCCAGTTTGACCTGTTGAGCCAGTATTACCGGTTTGACCGGTTTGGCCTGTTGTGCCTGTTTGGCCGGTTTGGCCGGTTGAACCTGTTGTGCCGGTCTGACCTGTTGAGCCAGTTGAGCCAGTTGAGCCTGTTTGACCTGTTTGGCCTGTTTGGCCGGTTTGGCCGGTTGTGCCGGTTTGACCGGTTGTTCCTGTATGGCCAGTTTGACCGGTTGTTCCTGTTGAGCCTGTTTGGCCGGTTGTGCCGGTTTGGCCGGTTGAACCTGTTTGGCCGGTTGAGCCTGTTTGGCCAGTTTGGCCTGTTTGACCTGTTTGACCAGTTTGGCCTGTGTTACCTGTTGAACCTGTTGTTCCTGTTGAGCCTGTTTGGCCGGTTGTTCCTGTTGAACCGGTTTGGCCGGTTGTTCCTGTTGAACCTGTTTGACCGGTTGCGCCTGTTGAACCAGTTTGGCCGGTTTGGCCTGTTGTGCCGGTTGTTCCAGTTTGGCCGGTTGCGCCTGTTTGGCCGGTTGAGCCCGTTGAGCCGGTTTGTCCTGTTTGACCAGTTGTTCCTGTTTGACCAGTTTGACCAGTGTTTCCGGTTTGGCCGGTTGTTCCGGTATAACCAGTTGGACCAGTTTGGCCGGTTGAGCCTGTGTTGCCGGTTTGGCCGGTTTGGCCTGTTTGACCAGTTGTTCCTGTTGAACCTGTTGTTCCTGTTGTTCCTGTTGCACCTGTTTGACCGGTTGCGCCTGTAGAACCTGTTTGTCCGGTTTGGCCGGTTGTTCCGGTTTGGCCGGTTGTTCCTGTTTGACCGGTTTGGCCCGTTTGGCCGGTTGAGCCTGTTGAACCTGTTGAACCTGTTGAACCAGTTGGTCCAGTTGTTCCTGTTTGACCGGTCGTGCCGGTTGTTCCTGTTGAACCAGTTGTTCCTGTTGAACCAGTTGTTCCTGTTTGACCTGTTTGGCCGGTTGTGCCGGTTTGGCCTGTTGTTCCTGTTGTTCCTGTTGAACCTGTTGTGCCGGTTTGGCCGGTTGTGCCGGTTTGACCAGTTGCACCTGTTGTTCCTGTTGAACCAGTTGCGCCGGTTTTTCCTGTTTGACCTGTGTCTCCTGTATTACCTGTTGAACCAGTTGGTCCGGTTGTTCCTGTTTGGCCAGTTGAGCCGGTGTTGCCTGTTGTTCCGGTTGCGCCGGTTTGGCCTGTTGTGCCGGTGTTGCCGGTTGTTCCGGTTGCGCCGGTTTGGCCGGTTGTGCCGGTTTGGCCGGTTTGGCCAGTTGAGCCGGTTGCACCTGTTTGGCCGGTTGTTCCTGTTTGGCCGGTTGTTCCTGTTTGACCGGTTGTTCCTGTTTGGCCGGTTTGACCTGTTTGACCTGTTTGGCCGGTGGTGCCGGTTTGACCGGTTTGACCAGTTGTTCCTGTTTGGCCGGTGGTGCCGGTTTGACCGGTTTGACCAGTTGTTCCTGTTTGGCCGGTTGTTCCTGTTTGACCGGTTGTTCCTGTTTGGCCGGTTTGGCCGGTTGCACCTGTTGTACCAGTTTGACCAGTTTGACCAGTTGAACCAGTTTGGCCGGTTTGTCCTGTTGGACCAGTTGTTCCAGTTTGGCCGGTTGAGCCTGTGTTGCCGGTTTGTCCAGTTGAACCAGTTGAGCCTGTGTTGCCGGTTCTACCAGTTTGACCGGTTGAGCCCGTTTGGCCAGTGTCGCCGGTGTTTCCTCGAATACCAGTTGAACCAGTTCCGCCGGTTGCACCTGTGGGGCCGTCTTGGCCGTCAAAACCTTGCAAACCCGCCGGACCTGTCGGACCGGTTTGACCTTTGATATCGCCATTCAGCAAATTGCGTATTTCTGGACTTAATTTGTCTTCCGTAATGGAATCGTCCTGGATGTTATCACCGCGAATGGTTTGTGTGGCAATTTTGTCTGCCGTGATTGTTCCATCCAGTATTAGGTCACTCGTGATGAAACCCGACGCAAAATTAGCGGTAGTCAGTGTTCCAAGTGCTAAATTGGTCGTAGTGAATGAATTAGGCGCCAGTTTGTCGCCAGTAATAGTACCATCGATGATGTGTTCATTCGAAATCGAATTGTCCGCGATTTTATCTCCCGTTATGGCGCCATTCGCAATTTTGGAGGATGTGATTGCATTGTCTGCGATTTTATCCACTGTAATTGCGAAGGGGGCGATTTTTTCGTTGGTCACTGCTCCATTCTGGATATTTTGCGTATTCACAATTCCGTTTCGACTCATGCTGAACGCGACCTTAATCCATTTGACAATGTAGCTATTTAAAACACCGGATTCCGGTGTTATGGTGGAAATCAAGATGTCGCCGTCGTTAATATGGACCAAGTTGTCGCCACTAATATCTAGGGCATCCCATTCTTGTTGTATTTGGAAAGTACGGAGGCCATTGATTACGGTGAAAGAGGTGTCTGTAAGCGGGTCTGTTGTACCCGAACCGATAGAAACCGTGTATCCACCACTGGTATATGTGGCGACGGGGTCATTGTAAAGGACGCCGGTGGATTCCGTGGTCGAGGGCACATTTTCGAAAACAGTCGTCAGAAGGTCTTTTAAAACCGTTGTATTCGGAATATACAAGCTGAGAAACCGGAGTGAGAGAAAGGGCAAATACTTGGAATCAATTTGGTTTGGATTTCCTGGCGAGGTTTGCACGGATTTGATAGTATGAACCACATTGGATAAGTCCGTATAGGTATAGCGCACTTCACCTGATGTTACGTCAAATGACATCTCCATGTTTTTTTTTGTGGCGGGGTCTGTTACCACAATTGTTTGGTTATCCACGTAGAGACGATGCGTATAAATGTTGTTGAATTTTTGTCCAGTTGAACCAAGGTCATATAGGTTGTTGGCTGTAGGTATGATTGCGTTGTTGGATACTTCTAAAACGCCGAATCGTCCGCTTTGGAAATAACCCGCTTGGAATGGATTTGTTAGGGTGCCTACGTTTAATCCGGTGGTTCCGGGTATGATTGTGTTATAAACGGTTCCGCCAATTCCACCTGTGGGTCCGGCTATGCCTTGGGGTCCTTGCGGACCCGTATTTCCTTGTTTTAATACTCCTATTTGTGCATCTTGTCCCCTTAACCCAACCGGTCCAGTGGGGCCAGTGGTTGATGACACTA
>Ga0315905_10000264_pt1 | contig 56587 bp, 74 predicted proteins | sample LakEriMetagenome_5_FD_203522 | JGI IMG/M metagenome (GOLD analysis project Ga0315905, IMG submission 203522) | Freshwater fungal communities from buoy surface, Lake Erie, Ohio, United States - Buoy 4 MA121 | ecosystem: Environmental > Aquatic > Freshwater > Lake | place: USA: Lake Erie, Ohio...
TGCTATCCGTCGCTGTGGCTGTCTCTGCTATGAATGCGTTGTAGACAGAATTACTAAGCGACGAAAACGGGGCTTGTGAGAATGCGGATATGCCGAACACTCGTCATGCCCCACTCATTTAAACTGCTGCCAAATCAGATTCGGCAAACCAGCGTTGTTGTGTACGACCGTTGACATCTGTCCACTCAATCAAGTAAGACACATTGCCATCTTCATCCATACGCATACTGATTACTGGGCCTTGGGGAACAACGCCAGCCAGTTTTACGACATCGCCTTTTTTGAATGTTGCCATGATTAACCTGCCAAGCTAAGTGTGTAAGTGACGTTCAGCGTATCGCCTGAAACAACAGAGCGGTCGCCGGGAGAGGTGAAGTCAGATGCAGAGTACAGAGTACCTGTTGATCCGCTCTTTGTGTTGTCGCTGACCAAGAATGCGCCGCCAACAGTTGACGTTGCGTTGATACTGTAAACAGCAGGAGAAGCTGAGTTGGTGGCTACAGATGGGTTGGCTGTGGTGGGTGTGGCAAATGTGCAAGCAGGGCGGGTTGCTTGGCTGTAAGGAACAACTTCAATCCATCCGGCATGTGAGGACATGGTGTCGCCAGCGGCAGGGCTGTTTGATGCGCCTGAACCGTACAAACCAATATACCAAGTGGCGGTGTAAGCACTGCCAAGGAAGTACTTGTTGTTCATATCTTGCAAACCACCATTGACGACCAGATTGGGACATTCAGCTTCCCACTTCAGGTTTCCGTCTTTGTCAAAGCACTGCATGGTGTAAACGCCTTTGGCAGACGCTGTTTCTACAGACTCCAAGGCTTTGGTGATTGCGCTACCAATAACGTCGGTGGCTTTGGCTTTTTCTATGGTTGACATTTGTTGCTCCTTAAATAAGTCGAATGAGTGCAGATGTGCTGGTGTTAGCAGGCATCGTCACAATGAAACTATTGGTAGATGTTTTGTCATTACCAAAATCTAAAACGCAGATTGCGCCGTTTGCTCCGGCTTTGTAGATCAAAGCGCCACGAGCAGTGATTGACCCAGTCCATGCTGGAGATGTAAAGGATACATACACAACACTGCCGGAAGATGTTGGCTCAGATGAAACTGTTGCTGTTACAACATTACCGCCAGCAACGTAATTTCCACCAGACGCTTCGCCTGTGGTCGTGTACTCGGTCGTGGTTTGGTTCAACGTGGCATTGTTGGTGTACAGCGCCAAATAGAACGTGTCGGTAGTCAAGTTGATTGACGCATTAGCCAAGCCAGCGCGAAGCGTATTGCAGGAGAAGTTGCCGGTGAACGCCATTTATCGCACCCCGTTATTCTGAGGTAGCGGGGCCACACGGTACTGACCACTGCGGTATGCGTCACTGCGCTCCAAACCATCACCAAGACGTTGAGCAAGTGCAAGTGCTTCTTTGTATTTGCCGTCATACAAAGCCATGATGTCTGGCTCGCCCTTCATGTAGGTGTAAGCCTCAACCAGTGTTCCGTATAACAGAACAGAATCAAAGTTGTCCCCTAACCATGTAGTGGACGCCGTAACAATTGACTCGGGGTAATAGTAGTAATGCAACTCGACGTTATACGCAGAATCAGGTGTTGGGCCGAGAATGAAACTCAACTCGTTTGTCACAACAGGGGTTGCACCCGAAGTCGTGGTTGGGCCAAACAATGCGTAGTACTTGGGCAGTGCGGTGTCAGTTGGCTGCGGGTACGCCTGACGAATGAAGTTCACATCCTTGTTCAACAAATACTCGTAGTTGCCACTTGCGTCAATCACCGCCATAGAGAACGATGACAAGAAGTCGCCGGGGCAAGATAAGTACTTGTTTCCAGACGCTGTTACCCCCGTCACGTTTTTACGCAACGAAGGGAACTGAACTGTGTTGTAGATGCGCTGTTCTGCCTGAGTTATGAACGTGTTCATATTCGCCGTCGGGACGGTGTTCTCAGTGTAGTCAGTGACCGCAACTACAAGCTGGGCGTAATTCATGCCATTGGGCCTCTAGACATCAAGCCTTTGGTAGCTGCGCCTGTGCCGCGCATTTTGATGCCGTCGGTTTTGATAGGCTGGTTACCGGCAGCTTTGCTGACATTGCCAACGCTCATATTGACTGTTTTGGCTTCGCTGTGGTTTGGCAGTTTGCCGGGGTTGGGTTCAATACCAACAGCTTTGCCGGTCATGGTGTGCGGTTGTGCATACACCATAGCGTTGCCAACTTCTTTGCCCATTCGTTTGTCGCTGAATTTAGCCATTATTTGCCTCGCTGATTTGCAACTTTAGCCATACCACGACCCATGCTCAACATCATCTCATTGGTCTTGCCGCCTTTGGCTAATTTGGTCATAGGCTTGCCGGGGTGCAGCTTTTTCTCGTGCTTATGCACAGCTCCAGCAATCATTTTTTTGTCCTGCTTTAAGTCTTTTTTGTCCATGATCGACTCCTTATGTCGTTGTTACCGTAACTGTACCAAGTTCTACAACTAAAACCAAGTTATTTGGTGTTAGCTCAGCGTCAAAACCTGAAGCGCCCCCAACAGGATACCAACCCCACTGGAAAATTCGACTACCGCCTTCGTTCGTCCCTGACCCATCAATCCCAGTGCCAGTTGGGTCAAGCTGCAACCCGTTTGTTCCAGAAATCACATAACTCCGGTCAGGTCTAGGATTTCTCAAAGCCTGCGGGTCATCCACAGGATACATACCCAACTGCAACTGAGGGTGATCTGGATCCCAACACTCAGGACAAACCAACAAGTTATATTGTTTTGTCTTGATGATCTCGGTCTTCAGAACCTTCAGTTTAAACCGTTGTCCACACCGATCACACTCGGAAATTGCGTTCTTGCCAGAGGCAAAACGATTACTCACCGCTACCTCCCAATGTAGGTTTGACGGGGTACGAGTCTCAAAGCTGCCTTCTCATGATCTTCGTATGCTGCTAGTTCCCAAGCTTCGTCATACTGCGTCTTGAGGAACGGAATGCGCTCTGCGCCATTGGGAATCTTTCCAGCGATGTAATACGACAGGCCAGCCGCCATACAGGGCAAGAATCTAAAAGGAACGTCCATGATATTGACACCGCCGCCTGCGTCTTGGGTACGTCGCAGCCGCCAATACACAAATTGGTATTGCTGTGCATTGTCTGGGGTAGGCCAAACGGTGATCGCGGGGACTTGTTGCCAATAAACAGCAGTTGCACTTGTGTGGCTTGCGGCGGTTGTGTTTTGCTGACCCCGGAAACAGTTATATAGGGTGTTCCCTGAGATATAGCTGTAGTTGATGATCTCGTTGTCAATCTTTACAAAGCCAGCGGCGGGTAAGCCAACAGCAGAATTCAGCGTAATCTCGGTGTCAGTGCTTGTGATTGCGCCACTAAGGGTTAACCCTGTCGGCGAAGTTTGACCGTTGTAGCGTTGAATCCAAACCTGAATAGGTCTGGCTTGTTGAATCTTGTTGGGGATCGTAGCGTAGGTAGAAACGCTAATCCTTGTGATACTCAAGTCAGCCTGAGTTGCGGCTACGTTTGCACCCGTACGGATCACATGCTCAAGCAAGTCAATGGTGTCGTCAGGCAGGGCGTATGTGTTCTGACCCTGCACAAAGTCAATCGTGCCGGTCTCGATAGTCCACAAGTTGATGCCACGGTTTGCCCAGTCAGCAAACATAATATTCAAACTACGTCTGGCTGTACGCAGGTCATATCCGGTGCGAAGCTCACCACCGGCGCGTTCAAACGCCTCCTCTACCAACTCGGTGAGGTCTAGGTTAAAGCCACTTGCGCCGGAAGTTTGTGCCATTAAATCATCTCCGCAGTTTCATGAGCCTTTAAAAGCGCTTTTAACCGTTCAATTTCTTTGTCTCGCTCTTCAAGTTTACGCATAAGGCTGTCGTTCATATCAGCCCACATCACGACTTGTTCCATGCGCTGCTTATGATCCCTGTGCATGAGTTCAAACATGCGCTCAGACATTTCAATTTGCTTTTGGATGAAGGTAATCATTATCTAAATCCTGCCGTTTTCTTTGCCACTTTGGGTGGTTGTTTTACGAATTGTTTGCCTTTAGCTTTGCCAGCACGTTTTGCGCGTGTTGTCGCAGCGTACTCAGAAGGGCTAAGGCTTTTAATTGCAGCCTCAGGAAGGTATCTTTCGCCTGTGTCAGAAGATTTTTTACCACTTTTGGTTCTCCATTTTTGATCGCCCCAGTTTTTAAGGGAAGTCTGCGGCGCTTTCAATCTCTGTACCCCCCGCCAGCAGCCTTGTACTTCTTGGCTACCAACTGAGCTTTCCTTGCTGACCACTGACCAGCACCCGTGCCATGAGTAGCTGCTGCTTTGACCTGAGACACAATCCGCTTACGCAGACTTGGTTTCGTGTAATTTCCCGCAGCATTGACCTTGCCACCATCCGCATACATATCCACGTCTTGCGGCTTGTCCTTGCGATGGATAACCTTCTTCCCCGGCATCTTCTTGGGGTTGATTGCGCCCATGCCACGAGAAGACATCATCAGACCATCTTCCCGCGAGTTTTGCCTTTGGTGCAGCAACCATCAGCACGGCTAGAGGCGGATGAAACCATCCCGCCTTTTTTCATTTGGGTCGCCATACTGCCTTTTTTTGCACGCTCTTCTTCGGCAGCAGCCAAAGCCTTAGATTCAGCTAAAACTTTAGCAACGGAATCTTTTTGAGCATCCTTGGCAATCATTTGAGGGAGTAAACCAATACCGCCCTGACTAGCCAATTTGCCAATCATTCCTTTACCCGAGGCAATTCCCATCACGGGACTGAGATCTTCTAAACTTATTGCCATGATTACACCATCTTTCCGCGAGTCTTACCCTTGGTACAGCAGCCGTCAGCACGGCTGGAAGCTGTCATGCCGCCTTTGGCAAATGCTTTACCCATTTCTGTTTTGGTGGTGGGCGCAGTCTTTCTCTTCTGGTAATCTTCCTCGTCTTTTGCTTCTTGCATAGACTGCTTCTGACCTGCGGTCATTGGCTCTTCTTTACCACGAGACTCACGTTTCATCTCGCTTGCGGCTTCACGGCGATCTTGAGCGCGTTTTTCGTCACCTGCTTTAGTTGCCGTACGGTCAGCATTACCAATTGCCGCCATAGTCCCCGCCGCTGCTAATGGAGCACCAAAACCTAAAACTGCAATTTTTTCAGCTTCGGCATCGGGGTTATATGATTTTTTGGGTGATGATTTATACCTACCCATTCCTGCGCCAGCGCCGCCACCTTCAAGTGGGTTCAAGTCGGCGTAATGTCTTGAGTGTTTTCCCATGATTAACAGATCCTTCCGCGAGTTTTGCCTTTAGTGGCGATGCCGTCACCACGACGCGAAGCAGTCATGCCGCCTTTACGAAAGTTTTCAGCCATACCTTTGGGGCCAGCAAGCCAAGCATTGGGGTTCAGTGTCTTTGCTTCCCGTGCGGCTTGTCTTGCAGCCAAAGCTTCTGCTGGACTCATACCTTCTGCGGCACGTCGTTCAGCTTGTGCAGCGTTGTAAGCTTTTTGTGTCCTACCCGCAGTTGACATTTCTGCGCCAATTTTTCCAAGGCCACCACCTATAGGGGTAAGTGCGGACATGGTGTTAGAGACATTACGTCCCAGCTCTGTACTGTCAATACGTTCGCCGCCTTCAGGAGCGCGTCTGCTTTGACCGGGGATTTGATCTACAGGAGACAACTTGGACCTACGCATTTGCGCTGCCGCTGCGCGGGAAGCGTTACTCATTGCATCTGTAGACTTTGAAGTTTGATTAGATGGTGCTGCCATTAAATCTTTACGGGCCGCTACTTTGCTCTCAACCGCCCTCAAAGAAGGCATTGGCTTGTTACCTTCAGTACGCTTGGCGTCACCACCGGGAACTGCGCGACTTGAGGTAGTAGTTGTTTTGTCTTCCGCATCAACCTTGGCTTCAGCTTTGGGCGAAGATTTCAATTTAAGATTTTTGTCGCTATCGGTCCCGCCTCCATAACCGATATTTGAAGCCTTGTTTTTGGTAGTACCGGTGTACGAAGACTCGTTTGTGGCTTTAAAAGGCTCGTCTTTAGCCTCGACTTTTTTAGTGTCTTTGGTATAAGAACTTGTCTTCTGATCGCCAGCGTTGTCTTTGTCTTTGCCCATTTGGGACAGTTTGTACCCAAGAAAACCGAGTGCGGCTAGACCCGCTAAATCTTTTGCTTTCGCCATGATTGGCTCCTTTTAGCAGCTTTTGCCGCCCTTGTTCATTTTGACCATCTTGCCTTTGGTTTTACCCTTGGCTTCGATGCCGCCGCCTTTAGCCATTTTCTTCATGCCGTCTTTGGCAGTGTCCATACCTTTTTTCATTGCAGGCTTGCCCATCTTAGAAGGCATCTCTGATTTTTTACCTGCTGCCATCTCTTTTTTCTTGGCAATCATTTCCATGAAAGGGTTTGCTTTAGCCATATCACCACCTCTTTTAAAAGTTTTGCCTTTGTCGGCGTTTGAAAATTCTTTACCCACAGACTGCGGGACTCCGGCTTTCTTGGCAAACGCTGGGTTGTGGGCCACCGCTTCCATGAAATTGTGCTGCTTCTTACTCGTGCTCGGCATCGTCGTCTTTCTTTTTACGGAACAACGTGGAGAAATCTTTGCCTGTAGCCATTTCGTAAATACGCATGGCACCCACTATTGCACCGATCAAGCCAAATACGGGCGTGAGTAAGTTTAAAAATGTACCGAGTGTAGTAAACACTGCTACGACATCTAATACATTTTTTGCGGTGTCTGTATGTTCAGTCATACGAATCTACCCTTCGTTTTGCCTTTGGTAGCACAGCCATCTGCGCGTGAGGAGGCTGTCATGCCGCCTTTTTTAAACTTGGGTTTCCTCAACCCAATCACTTTACCCCGTGTTTCGCGTTTTACTTCATCATCCGCCTCATCTCTTGCAGATTTTATTGACTCTAACTTATCCTCCCGAGAAGTTTTAGGGTCAAGAACTGTGTTGTAATATTTTTTTTCGCCCGCGTGTTCGCCAATTTTAGTTTTTGCTAGGCTAAGTTCTTCAGACGTACGGTCTTTAAAATCCGGGAATGATAGTTTTTTAGCCATTTACACAAACCTACCCTTCGTTTTGCCTTTGGTAGCGCAACCATCAGCTTTGGTGACGTAGCCGCCTTCAGCGCAGTTCCATGCACGGAGGCTCTTGTTAATCCTCGAATCTGGATCCCTTGCGGTTTCGGCGCTCGTCAATTTCGCTTTCATCCCTTTCATACGGGCGCAGAAAGAGTCTCGCCTGCTGCCGCCTTGGGGCTGCGGAGCTTTTAACCCCGGTTTCCCGGGATTCGCTGCGTTGTAAGAAGCCCGTCCTTTGGCGTTCAGCCCGCCTTTCGGATTCTTCCCTTCTTTGCGCGTCCATGCTGGGGATTTAGCCATAAAATGTCGTCACTTTAGCTACATTGGGGGCCGTGCCGGGTAGCGTCACATGAATGTCTGTCTCGAACAAAATGCCTTCGCCGGGAATGAGCAATGAAACGGGTTGTGTACCTGTACCAATATTAAATTGCAACCTCACAGTACCGGAAGCACCGCCGTCACGAAAAATAATATCCCCCGCTGTTCCACCAGAAATGCAATGATATGCCTTGAGGCGGTTGCGCCCCGATACCACTGTACCTGTCGCTTCTACGTGCGCGGATTTAACGTCTGTCTGCATCATAATCAATCTCCTGTTATTAGGGGGCCGAAGCCCCCTTGGGTTGATTAAGCTGTACGAGAGAACACGTAAGCTGTGGCACTAGAGAACATGATAGTGAAACGAGCAAGTCCTGTTACGCCAGAAGGTACTGTCAACAGACCTGCGCCAGCACCTGAACCGGCGGCGGCGGCGGCAGACAAGATGCCGTTAGTTGCCACAGCAATTGTTACTGTGTTTGCGCCAGCGGTGTTGTCAACAAACAAGTCCAGCGTAGTGCCGCGAGTTGCACCAATAGCAGTACCAAGGTCTGTGCCGGTAGGCAAGGTGATGGTTGTGGCTGCTGCGGAGGTTGAAGTGATGTAGCCTGTAGCAACTTCTGCTGCGGTGGCTGTAGCCGTTGCGTTGATAGCAGCGGTTGATGGATGATTTATATCGGTAAAGACCAGATTTGTGGCTGTTAAATTGGTTACGCTAGTGGTAACACCAAGAGTAGAAGTCGTAGTGACTGCGCCAGTGGTTGAGTTGATAGAAACAGTCTCAAAACCGTTCTGCGATCTTACTGGGCCGCTAAATGTACTATTTGCCATGTTTAATTCTCCATGCGTTGTAGCGTATCAATCTGCATGAGGTCAGCCGAGCCTGTTTGATACGCCGATGAGTCTCGGGGTGGTTGCAATATACACGATCTATGTAGAATGTCAACATGCCGTACAAAGACCAAACCAAAAGAAAAGAAAAACAACAGGAATATTCCAAAAAATACTACGCTGACAATACGCAAAAGGTCAAAGACACCACTAGAAAAACAGACGCCACCTTCAAGAAAAAATGGAAGGAATTTAAGGCCACTCTGTCATGTCTTGAATGTGAGGTTAGCCATCCGGCGGTTTTAGATTTTCACCACATAGACCCGGAAATGAAGAACGCCAGCGTTCATACACTTGTAAAGGCTAAAAGTTACAGAAAAGCACTGGAAGAAGTGCAGCAGTGCGTAGTGTTGTGTTCAAACTGCCACAGGGTTCACCACTATAACGAACACCAAGCCAAAAAAATGGGGGCCAAAGCCCCCACTTAATCACTCTTGTACAGTTTCTTGTACAACTTCTTCAACTTCCTCTTCAACGTACTCAACCCAGTCATCAGACTCTTCGTCGTACACATACCATGTGTCGAGTTCTTCGTCGTACCAATACCAAGCGTCGGTCTCTTCGTCGTAAACGTACTCTTCGTCTTCGTCAAACTCAACGCCTGCGTCGTCAAATTGGTTGAGAAGAAACTCGTCGGTAACGTCATAGTCGACAGCCCAGCCGTATTCTTTTTGAAACTCGATGAATTCTTGAATGATCTGCACTTTTTCAAAGTCGCTGGTCTCGATGGTCACAACTTCGTCGTCCAAAAAATCCCAATCGCCAATTTTAATTTCTACTTTGTACATGAAAAACTCCTTTAATTTGGTGCAGCCCTATGCCGCAAAACAATCCTACGGAGCTTCTATGACTATTGCAAGGCTAATGAAAAAGGGCCCCTTTTGGGGGCCCTCATCTGGTTATTTAAAACCAAATTATCATGCCGAACCGGGGGAACCGTACATTCCCAATGGATCAGACCAACCGAAGCTGTAACGCTCGCGGGCTTTGTAACGGACGTTGCCGGTATCAAAGTCACCGTCCATGCTGTTAGCAAGGGGTGAACGAACAAAGTGCTTCAGACCGTTAGGCACATCAGTAGTCAAATACCAGCCATTTGTGTCGGTCAGGTAATGGTTAATGGTGTAGCCTTCAGGGATAGAGCCGTTGTTCTTCAATGCGTTGATGTCGTTGTCGGTAGTGCCAACGCGGAGGTTGGTTTCCAACAGGCGGGTAGCCACGAACTGCAATGCAGGGGGAACAATCAGCTTCTTGGGCTTAGCGGCAATTAACAAACCACGCTCGTCTGTCCATGCAGCGATCTGAATAACAGCGTTTTCCAACGAAGTTTCATTCAAGTCAGCAGCAGTGGCGGGACGGTTGGAGTTAGTGCCACCAGAAACCAAGGGGTGAGCAGTGCTAAACAAAGCAACGCCGTCGCCACCGGGATAAGCGGCAGAGAAACCGTTGTTCAGAGTAGCAGCAGCTTTAACCTGCTTGGTGTAAGCCATAGCACGAGCCAGACCTTTGGTGTAACGAGCAGACAAGCTGTCGTACAAGTTATCTTCAATCGCTTCTTCAGTGATCGAGAAACCCAAAGCAATGGTTTCGTGGTTGTAGCGGGTAGTCCATGCCTCTTGTGCGTTGTCATAAGCGATGGCAGAACCTTCGTTTTTGACGGGTGCAGCTGAGAAGCCAGACAGTTTGGTCTCTTCCTCAAAAGAACGCTCTGAGGTTTCGGTTTCATAAATTTCTTTATGTTCTTCACCGTAACGAGCGTACTCCATACCAAACAAAGCGTTCAGGCCGGGTAAGAGTTCTTTAAGCAGTTGTGCGCGTGAAATAGCCATTTAAGTAACTCCTTATGCGCCAGTGGCGGAATAGTAGCCATGCAGACCTTGGTTCAACTTAACCAAGACTTCAGGATACTGAGTGAAAATCACAGTCGATGTGTAAACACCAGAGTTCAATGTGAATGTGGCGGCTTGGTTCAGCACAACAGAAGTTGCGCCTGCTGCGGCTGCGGTATCAACAAAAGAACCTGTCTGTGCAATTTGACCGTTTGTGGTCAACACAGAAACGTCTGTACCAACTGGCAAGGCGAAAGGCAAAGCACTGACGGTCAAGGTAGTTGTACCTGTACTGTAAGTGGCTGTACCCAACGAAACTGCTGTGTCGGCAACGACACCAACCATGCGCAAAGGCAAAGTAGTAGTGACGGGAGTATCCACAGGAGCCAAAACTGCGTTAGCAGAATTACCAGTGGCTGTGCTGCCAGTGTTGTTGATGGCTGACAGGTTAGTGCCAATCATCGCCAAAGCGCCGGAAGCAATGGTAGTGCCAGAAGAACAAACAACAGCCTTGAACACAGCATCGGGATCGTCCAACACATAAGCTTGGCAATCACCGGCAGCGGTGCTTGCGGGCCAGTATTGGCTGAATTGCTTTTGCTTTGTTACGGGGCTAGTGAATGTGCAACCCAAGAAAATACCGGTAGTCTGGTTCAAACCAGTGCCAGTAGAAACTGAGGCGCGTGTGGCAAAGCCACGGGATAGAACAACAAAGTCACCATAGAAGATGTCGGTCGCATAACCGTACTGGATGGGGTACATGCGAGTAGAACCCGCAAATACTTGACCACCAATCAAGTTTTGTGCCAACAGCCCGTATGGAGCTGATACGACGGGATAAGCCATTTAAGACTCCTTTTAAAAAATTTATGTACCTGTTCCAAATGTTACTTTGGACGATCTTTCCGCGAATTTTGACATTCGTGGGTCATTGTCTTTCATGTAGGTGTTGTCCACCGAATCCATTTGCGCTTTGTTTATCTTGGCAAAGTGAGCATCACGTTGTTGCATAAACTCGGCTGGGATACGGCAAAGTACTAACCCACCAACTTCAACATTTCCTTTAAAGCGTCCGTCAACGGAAGCGTGCATCATGAGTTCTGGATAATCTTCTGCTTTGCAGGGTTCATATCCCTCACGTAACTTAGAAGAGATGTTTGATGGATCACTATTACCCAGTACGCTAGTACGGATCCAACGATGTGTCCAACCGGGCCTATCGTCGGGTGAAGGTAAAGCCTCTGGCGCTTGCCATGATGTTGGTCGTCGTATCTCTTGGCGAGTGTCCAACGCACGATCTAGGCGATTTTGCGGTTTTCCAGCTTTATTGACTTCAGTGTTTTCCATTTTTTATCCTTTTCTAAGTAAAGCAACCTGTTTAGCATATTCTTCGATGGGCACCCCAAGGCGACGCGCAGTGGCGGCTTCTGATGCTTTTAAACGAATACGGCTAGGTGGAGTACTACGCGAGGCCGGAGCCACAGGCGAAGTATTTCTTGTTGCACGGCGTGGAGTATCTTCATATTCCTCTTCCGGTTCTGACGCCCTTTTCTTAGGAGGCGGATCGTCTTCCTCGTAGCTCTGGTCACTCTCAAAGTGCTCAGGAAATCTTTTGCGCATCGTTTTGTCGATGGTTTTGAAGTACTCTTCAGTACCTACATAGTCCGCACCATACTCTTTCTGCAACTTTCTGTCAATACCCATTGCAGACATAGTCATTTCGTCGTCAATACCCCACCAGTCGCTGTTGCGCTCAACCCACTTTTTAGTGCGAGGTGGCATACGTGGAGCTTCTTCTGCCTCACGCGCGGGGGGCTGGTATTCTTTCTCCTCATTCTTAATTGGCCTCATGCCTTCAGCACGGTCAATCTTGAGGGTAGCTCTAGCAATCGCTTCTTGCGCTGCAACAATTGAGTCTGGATCAGCAGCTTCGTACGCTTTTTTGTACTTCTCTTTGGCGGCGTCTAACTCAATTTGAGCAGCGGATTTGGACTGCTCAATGTAAGCTTCGCTGCCTGTAGAGAGCTGTTGTTGTAAGCGTTTGTTTTCTGCAAACACCTGTTTGGCAAATTCCTCCGCAGCTTCACGTTCCCGCAGAGCTTGCTCTTTTGCGCGGCGTTCATCGTGATATCCACGGGTGAACTTCTTAATTCGTTTTTGGACCTTCTCGTCGTAGGATGCTAACTCTTCATCAGTTACTTCCTCAACAGGCTCCTTCATGGGCTTGCGACCACGATCTTCCTCTGGGGTGTCGTCTTCAATCTCAACTTCAAATTTCTCTTCAGCAGCTTTTTCTGCTTTCTCGTCGGGAAACTCGTAAGTCTCTTCAAACTTTGGTAACGGCATGATTTACTCCTTATGCTGCTCGTGTGATACCACGGGGATCTTCCACAACCGCTTCAACCGAATCATCATTGATGATGCGGAATTCACGACCATGAATCTTCAGGCGAGTGCCTGAATTGGGGCGGACGATGACAAAGTCACCTTCCTTGCATGACGGTCCACTAGGGAATCGGTCAGTGTCTTTATAGGCGTCGGGGCCAATCTTCACTACAAATAGCACTGGGGTCAGTACTTCTTCATAGTGCATAGATTGATTTGATTTAACAATACCAATTTCACTATCTGCAAACTCTTCCATTGCTTCAGGAACAACGCACAGAAGGTGGAAAGTTTTAGGATCGGGCAACTGTTTCGCTTTATCTTCTGCACTCGTGTTAAGAATGCCAGATAAATCTACCGCAGCGACGTCAAATTCAGTCATCAGAATACTCCAGTTTTTTCGCAAGGTCTTTGACAAGTTGTTCTGCGTGAGTTAGACCCCGAATAACTCCGCAAACGTGCCGATACTCGGCGAAATCCTTAGCACCACCACCGTTTAAAAAAACGGCCTGATCCTCGCGTAACTTGTCAATTTCTTTGAGTAAATATGCAAGTGCTTGTGAATTCATTTACTGTCCTTTATTTGGTGGTTTGCCAGTGTTTTGCGCAGCTCTCTGCGCGGCTTGCTGTACGGCTAATTGAGCGCGATGTTTAGCAGCGTCAATCCCTAAACGCATTCCTTCAGTCTCTTGTTGTCTTGCTGCTTTATCTTTGTTTGCAGCTGCCTGTGCGCCGACCTGCATAGCAGCAATTTCTTTTTGAGCCGCGATACGCGCTTCTTCAATACGAATCTGATCTGCCTTTGCCGCAGCATCAATCTGTTGCTTCTGCTGTTTAAGCTGCAACTCGCCTTGTTTGATCTGCAACTCCTGCATCTGCATCTGGACCAATGGGTCCTGCATCTGTTGTTGAGCCTGCTGCTGTTGAGCTTCTTGTTGGTTCTGCTGAAGAATCTGTTGAGCCGCTTGCGCTGCCATAACAGCAATTTGATCCGCCTGTTCAGGAGTGATCTTCTTGTTATTTTCTTCACCGGGCAACGACATGCCCATACGCATCTCGATTTGTTTACGGTACTCAAGCGCCATATGCTCGTTGATGTGAGCCATAGCCGCCGCCATAATCACCTGCGCCTGTGGATTCATCTGCATCATCTGCTGAATCTTGGGATCTTGAATCGCTGCCATATGCACTTGGATGTGAGCTTGATGGTTCTGCTCGATGAACGCCTTGACGGGCTTCATAGTCAACAAGTCTTGGTTCTCTTGCACTGGGTCTGTTGGCACTTCATCATCTTCAGTCTTGACTAACTTGTCTGCGTTCTTAACGCCAAGCACTTCAATCATCTGACGGTGCAATAGAGACATGTCATACAACTGCGGAGCTTGTTGAGCCAACTGCATAACAGCTTGGTACTGCACAATTTTTTGTGCCATTGTTGCCGCGTTTGGATCACTGACAGGGATAACTTCTGTGCTGTCGTAATCCGATTTCTTGGCTTTACGGCCTGCGTCTACAGGCTCATAGTCGTACTCCTCGGGCGTATAGTCAGCGATGATGATTTTCAAAAGTTTGAACTCTTGTTTCATCGTGAAGTGAATACGAGCTTGAACTGCCCCCATCACTTTTAACTGTCGCTCTAACAACGCAAGCGTTGTACCGACTGGAGCCTGCGCGCTCATATCCGACACATTCATATCACCACTTGATGCGAATGCGCGGCCTTCTTCTACTATGTTCTGGAAAAGGGCAAACAGGACCTGACTTGGCTCCTTGTATGGAAGTGGTAATATGTTGTCACGGATGCTTCCTGAAGGCACATCTACGTCTCTAAATTCTCCGGGTTGGATTGGGGTGTCGTCTCCCTTAATGCGTAAGCCGCGAGATTTAAGACCTCCGGGTAAGTTAGACAGCGTGCCAGCATCAACGAGCTGTCGGATGAGCATCGTAGCCGATTTCGCATATCCCCCGATAAGGTGGATAAGACCGTAACCATAGAAGCCAAAACCGGGGATGTACTGGTAGTGGACAAAGTGCTGTCGTTTGTTGTGAAGTTCGTCGTCTTCATACCAATTTCTCCTAATAGCTAAAACTTTGTTTGTGCTTTTTTCTACGGTGACTACGTATGGCAGTGCTATCCCAGTGGGTTTACCTTTTTTGTCTTTATGTTCAAACCCAGCCAAGTCCAAGTCAACGTGCATCTCCAACAGCCGGAAACGGTCGTCGTTAATAGCTGACATGCCCTGCTCTTCAGCTTTCTGCTTCTCAATATCATCCAACTCATGTGTTGGCTCGCCTAAGTCCACGTCGATGTAAAACCCAGCTTCTTGTAACTTCTTAATCTCGTTCTCGGTCTTACGCATGACGTGTGTTACGCGTTCTGCCGTCTCCAAATTACTTGCCCCATACGGCACAACAATGTCTTCTGCTGGAATAAACACCGCGACCTGACGGCCCTTGCTCGGGTCATAGTAGACTTTCTTAAACGCTGAACCTGCAAGAGGCAATGACCACAAGAGCTTTTCATGCTCAGGACGATACTCAGTCATCACTTCGGTCAACTGATAGTTCATATCATCTTGTACACGTATGGCAGCTTCTTCTGTATCGCGTGTCTCTTCACCAATAATTTTTGTCTTGACTGGACCCATTGCTGGGAACGTTTCCATAATCCCTTCTGCTTGAAAGCGTACAACGCTCTCTGTCAACATAGGGTGGAATACACCACAAGCGCCCTGCCAAGGTTCTGTTCTATCTTCGTAATTCAAACCCAGCAACTTCAGACCATCAACATAAGTTTTGATCCAATCCTTGCGGTCCATTATGTCTTTGCCAAAGTCTTCAACTAATTCTGACCCAAGCGAATCTAAGTCGCCCTCGTCCATGTATTCGGCGAGATTGGCATCAAAGTCTTCTGCTGTTTCTTTGCGGGGCTTTAAATCAATCTCAATGTCGCCAAGGCCAATATTGACTGACTCAGGATCTTCAATTTCGATCTCAATAGGAGCATCCATTTCTTGTTCCATACCAAGAGGGGCTGCGTACAAACCTTTTTCTATTGCCATGATGTGTCCTTACACAGTGTAGTACCGCTCTGCGCGGCGACTTTTAAAATATTGAATTTCATCAGGTTCATCGCTTGGTAACCTAATAAAACCCCCCTGACGAAAGCGTGCTAGAGCTTGTGTGGTTGAGTCAACCAAGTCATCGTTTGTACCGCTTGGAAAGTCGTTACATTCTTCAATCACTTCTCTTGCCCATCTGCGGTCCGGTGCCCATACCATCCCTGAAGAGAACAAATCAGAGACAGCATTTACACGAGAGATCTTATCCTGTCCTTTACCCGGAGTAAACTCTCCTACAGGCACGCCCATACGCCTAAACTCTTGGTACAGCGCCGCGCCGTTAGACTTCTTCTCCACTACAAAAGCGTCCGGCTCCCAATCCTTGTACTCCTCCAGCACCATCTTTTTAAGGTCCGGAAACTCCATACGTTTCTTTATGGCGTTGAGCAAAATTATGTTGTAGTTCTTAGACTCTTCGTTGAAGAAGACACCCCATGTGGTCAGGGCGTTGTAGTCAGACCTGTTGTTTGTCTCTTGGGCAGCGTCCAAGCTCATGATGATGAACTCGCAGTTGGGAGGCGGTTTGTCCTGATCCCATATCTGCCACCACTCCCTCTTTATCAGTGCGCCTTCTTCTGATACGGGGTTCTGCATATACTGGGCTTCCCAGTAACGCACGTCCATACCAGCCTTTTTGGACAGTAATTCCTCAATAGTCCAGAACTCACCCCACAAGGGTTTCTCGTTCAAAATGGCAGGAAATTCAACAATCTCCCAGTCATCTACGCCCTCTTCTCGGGCCATCTGGCTAACTATCTGACCAGTCAAATCCAGCTTGGACCAACGAGTCATCACAATGATGATTGCACCGCCAGGCATAAGACGCTGGAGAGGACCAGATTGAAACCACTCCCAAGCAGGAAGAAAGACATCGGGTCGTCCAGTTTTAGCTTCTTGCTCAGAATGAGGATCATCAATAATAAATAGATCAGCGCCGCGACCTGCCAAAGCACCGCCAACACCAATAGCAAAGTATTCGCCATTTGAATTTGTCCCCCACCTTGATGCAGATTTGCTGTCTGATTGCAGCTCTACGTCCGCAAAAATGTCTTTATAGTTATCTGAACCCACAAGATTACGAACGCGGCGACCAAAATTAACAGCCAAATCTGCTGTGTGAGACGCCATAATGACCTTCTTATGGGGGAATTTGCCCAAAAACCATGCTGGCGCAAGATAGGAAATGAGTTCAGACTTGCCATGTCGAGGCGCAATATTAACGATGACACGCTTTTTCTTTCCGTTGGCGATGTCTTCAAAGATTTTAGCGAGCCTACGATGATGCGGACCAACTTTATAGCCCGGGTATACATGATCTGCGAACTCCAAAAGTGATTCTTTGCCCAAATTCTGCACGGATTGGGCATCCCATACCTTAATTAGCTCAAGAATCTTGCGTTTTTCATCATTTGACGCTGTCGGCAACAGGTTTTTTAGGGTTTCGATCTGTTCTCGTGTAACTTTCACCGTACAACCTCTACCATCTGTACGTCAACAGTGCGTTTTTCCAATTTGGCAAGGGTTTCAAGCAGTTCTTTCTCAACTTCTTCGATAGATTGCTGTTTGTGCGTGACTTCAGAGCGTTTCTTGAAGGCGTCTACCCCGTCTACTTCCCCTAAAGCACGAAGGGCAGTGAGTCGAATCTTGGCATCTGGATGATCCGTCTCTGCAACCAGCTTGTTGACCACAAATTTCTTCAAGTCAGCCAGCTCTTTCACGACCATAGTGTCATGCTGCGCCACCATTCCTGCAAGATAAGCTATCGTTGCGTTTGGATAGGTAGATAAAGTGGGTACTTGCTTTTGATCGCCCATCATGCTCTGGGCAATCTCGACCGCCTGCTGGCGTTCTTCATCATTTGGCTCAATTGGCGTGTCTGTCAGGTCTGCTATGAGCTTAACAGTCCTTGCACGCATTTCCAGTTCTTCACGCGGAGACAGCTCGGGCATAGCGTCAACGGCAGACGCCGGGAGCGGAACATGAGAGTCTATTTCTGGAATTAAATCTTGCATTGGGAGGGAAGTGGCACTCCAAAGTTGATGGAATATACCACGTATTTTGACGAGGAGGTAGGATTCCTACCCGGGGGTATTAGGGAAAACACCTATATACAAAGTGCTGCGCAAAAAAAGACCCCGGGGAGGGGGTCTAAAGGAGTAGGCAACTAACTTCGGTAATTATATACACGTTGTGGGGGATGTGTATAGATTTTGTGAAAATTTGAACATGTTGTAGGTTATTTGTGCAAGTCTTGGTGTATAGGACGCGGGAGGGACCCATTTGGGAATCCGGGGGGTGGGGGTCACCTGCCCAGCCCCGTATATGTAAAGTTTGTGTTATACTAATTCCAATGCGATGCAATAGTGCAAAGCAGAAATGGAGAATGCAAATGGATGGAATGCTCACAATCAAAATGGCGGTAACTCTGCCAACAACTAAGTACCGCATGAAGCGTGTCACACTAGCCAAGTCATGGTGCAAGCGTAGTGAATGTGATAGTGTGTTTGCCAAGTTTTTAAGTATAAATGACCATATCAACCCCACGCTATTGCGTGTGGAATGGATAGCGCAGGAAAGCGTGTTTGCTGGAGATGAGTCTTAATCAACCCGCAGGGCGAGAGCCCTGCATTTTTGGAGAATGCAATGAAACCCTGGGATGAAATGTCAGTAATGGAAAGAATGCGTGCTGAATACAGCGATTTGCACAAAGATACTTTTGGCTTTCGCCCATCTATTGAGCACAGAATGGAAATTGCAAAAATGTCAGATAAAGAATTCGTAATGCAATTTGATACCCTGCTCGATATGATGCAATGCGATTCAGAGTTTGAACAGCAAGTACATATCGAACGCAGGAAATTGGAAAATCGGGATTGGGAAAAAGAGTAACTGATGAGGCTTGAATAGCCGAAACCGCAGGGATGCGGTCTTACTCAACTAACTGGAGAATGCAAAATGTGGACACAATTAAATCTTTTTGACAAACAAACCGAAGTGGAATATGCAATGAGTTTGACATCGGATGAATTACAATCAATCAAACAAAGTAGTGAGTATTCATACGAATTGATTAAAAACTTGCGCCATATTGTGCAAAGATGTGAATCAATAAAAAAAGGCGCAGACTTACGCGCAAGGGCAGAAATAGATGCGTGTTTATTAGGGGTACATAATTTTACGCGTGGATATTCTCGCTAAACACAGGGGACTTCGGTCCCCTTTTTATTTTTGCCTGTGCCTTTGATGCCAGTTATTCGTCGTCGCGCGTGAGCTGGGCGCGTATGCCAAGCGCGTATATAAGCGTTCAGGATACGCTGAAACTTTACTTAAGAGCTAGCATGGTATATAATTCACTCACCGCAGACAATTCGGTTTGCGGTGTTTTTAAACTTTTTGGAGATTTGCAATGAACGCAAAGACAAAATCCGCAATAGCCGTTGAAGCTATTACGCCCCGCGACTTAAAAGACGCGGCCTACAAATTCGCTAAAACCGGCGAAACATCCGCGAGCATTGCTCGCTTTGTGATGGACAATGATGCTTCATTCCCTGATGAAGTCAGCAAAGAATTGAAAGCCGATTTAAATGCGGGTTTCATGTTGCGCGCGACTGAATTGTGGGGTGATGAATTCTACAAAATCGGTGACGGCGGTACATACATTCCATTGGGCAATTCCATTGTCTTAAAGAATGAAACCCCACAAGGGTCAATCCGCGTCGGTCTGTCCTATTGCTTTGCAATGAGTCAGCAAGAATTCGGGCAATTAAAAAACAAAGACCCGCAATTACATAGCATTGTCAAACCAATGCGCGACAAATTCAGCAAGTATTCCCACAATAATATCGCGGCGCTGAAATTGGCGGCACGCGCTTTGTTGAATGATGGGAAGTCACGCGAACGCGGCGCGACAAAAAACTTCAGCGAAGCATTAGCTGAAATGTTTAGCGCATACGATAAACGCGCAAAGAACGCTGAAGCGCGCAATGATGAAACGGCGTCACCGCTTAGATTCAGAGTCGCCGTAGATGCTTTTTGGTCTGCATACAATAAAAAATAATTAGCTAATAGTTTTAGACCCCGCTTCGGCGGGGTTTTTTTTCGCCCAAAATATCTGCCCTCCCCCCTGATGCCAGTTATATGTCGTCGCGCGTGTGCAAGCTGGTGCATGGCAAGCGCCTATATAAAGATTCAGGGTAGCGTGAAACACTAAATAGTTGTTATATAATTCTCTTACCGCACAGCAATCAGGTTGTGCGGGATGTTCTTTAACACTTCTAATGGAGAAATGCATATGAATGCAAAGCAAAACTTCGTGGTTAAGTCCTTCAAGGATGCCGCCATTATTTCGGCGACCCTCGGCGAGCGCATGGCAACAGTTGCCCAGTTCATCGTCACCCAGTGTCCTAATTTCTTGGATGATGTACCCAAGGAAGTCAAGGCGGAACTGCATGAAGGTTGGGCGGTTCGTTGGCAGGAACTCAATCCTGCTACGGAATACTCAACCGAATGGGTTCCCAAGAAAGGTGGCGGGTTTGTGGCAACCCTTGCCTTTGCCATGTCTTACAGTCAACAGGCTTTCGGGCAGTTGAAAAATGAGGACCCAGTAAAGCATGGCGTCATCAAGGATGTTCGGGACAAGTTCAATAAATATTGTTCTAACCGAATGAAGGACTTGAAGAAGGCGGTTCGTGACCTCAACCCTGAGACAAGAACTAGGACACAATCCGACAACTTCGCAACTTATATCGAGAAAACGATGGATAACATCAAGACACGATGCAAGAATGCGGTTGCAAGGGATGACGCAACAGCCAACGAACTTAAAACGAGAATGGCAATACAAGCATTCATGGATACTCTGAACAAGTAACCACCCTACGAACCCAGTCTGAGAAATCGGACTGGGTTTTTTTTCGTCCGTCCCTCCTGATGCCAGTTATATGTTGTCGCGCGGGCTAACCCAAGCGCCTATTTAGCGTTTCACGGTAGGCTGAAATTCCAATATTCCAAAAGGCGATTCCAAAATTCCAACCCGATTCCAATTTTTTGGAACAAAATAAAAAACAAAAAATCGTCAGTCGCGGCTTTGTTCCAAGATTCCAATTTATCAAAATGAGTTGGAACCGACTTTTCCTTTTAAAATCATATAGTTACGCGATTTTATTCCAATATTCCAATATTCCAAAAAGTTTTTGCGCTTCCAGAGAGTTTGACATCGAGCGAACCTTTCAGCTGGTGCAAAATCACGCATCACCCAACTCCCCAAATCACTCCCAACTTCCCGCAAAACTCATTGGAATTCTGGAATACTGGAATAAATATATTTATTCTTCTTCTACTACTATATATATGTTATATATAGGTTTAGTATTTCTCTCATCCCTAACCAAGTTAGTACTTTTCCTTACAAATAAAAATTCCAGCCCGATTCCAATTTCACCCAATTTATTCCAATTTCAGCCCAACAATTCCAATTCCAAACCAATCGCACCAAATTAAGAATACTTTTCCATTCTTACCAATTTATCACTTCACCACACCCTGAACACCTGCACCAAAAGCCCACCCCCACTAGATAAAAAAGTTATAGTAAACACTTGTGGTATAACTATTATGTGGTATAATACAAACAGGTCGGGGAATATCCTTAGACCGTGCCTGTTTACCGTTTCACGGTAGGCTGAAATTAACCTCAATCAAATGGAGAATGCAATGAAAGTTAACTTTGTTTTTAATCGTTCTATGCGCAAGACATTGCGCCTTGCAACCCGCCGCCCTGCGTACAACATTGCGCACACAGACCTGACCGAGACACTGCGCCGAGACGCGTGTTTGACTGACGATGTTCTGTTACAGAATTTAGAGTTCCTTGACCGTGGCTACGACCACGACGAGTTCATGGACATTGATAACGAATACGAGGGCTTGACCATAACCGAGCCTATGGACGAGGTAGAGCAGTTCAAGTTCTGCACTGGCTACGACGTCATCTAATTAACAATTCACGGAGAGCTGACATGAAAGAAACAGGCAAGTGGGTAGTGATTTGCTATATCCACTACGAACCAACAGGTGTGTACGGATTCTTTACCGATGAGGTAGAGGCACACAAGTTTGCGGATGACAATCCCGCTTTATGGGATGTCTACGATGTATCAATGGTGTTAACCAAAGGAGACTGACATGGAATACCAAGAACTGATAAACAAGTTAGAGAATTTGCAAGCCCTCATGGGTGAGATTGCAATTGCGGATTTTGCTACCGCACACGACCTAGCCCTACCTGAAACATGGTTGCGTGTGGAGAACTACATCACTTACTTAAAACAATACAAGGAGGCAACATGGGATACCGTTCAAACATTGCGTACATGATACTGTTCCCCAACGAGACGGAATACCTTTCGTTCTTGACCGAGGCGGCGACTCTATCCAACCAACCCATAAACAATGAAGAAATCACGGAGGTCAACGGTAGGCAGGTGTGGGGAGATATGAGTTCAGCCTTGGCTGAAACGAAACATGGCGCAAACGCATATCGGCAGGACTACCTGTCATCAGACGGTGTTCAGAAGTATTTCCCTGCCATTGTGTTTCACGCTAAAGATGTGAAGTGGTATACGAGCTACCCCGATGTGCATTCGCATGAGTCGTTGATAGCTTTGGCGAAACTGTGGATTGTGGGCGGTGAGTTCTCTTACGACATTGGTGCGTATAAAGATGTTCTTATGACAAAGTGCGCCGTGTATTCCGTCAGAGTCGGCGAAGACAGAGGCGATGAAGACACGATTGATTTGGGCAGGCACGTTGCCATGTATTCCCGACCCATGTGGGTGGAGAAGCAAATCGACTTTCACGGAAGCATCAAGAAATTCCTTGACAAGGAGGATGTATAAAAAAGATACCACAACAGCTTTGTTTATATGTCAAGTTATGCTATAATACAAACAAGTCGGGAAGTATCTACAAACGGTGGTTACTTACCGATTCACGGAGAGCTGAAATTTCAACCAACTGGAGAATGCAATGGGAAAGATGAAACATATTTCTATTCTGATAGACGAGGCAATGGCGGCGGGCGCACTACCCAATCCGCTCATCAAAGCGCCAACTGTCTATGTTGTTATGTGCGACGAGAAGCCTGTCGGCGTGTATGTTGACAAGCAGACTGCCGACTACGAGATGCACCTGTGCATCCAAGGCGACTACATCGAGATGGGGGTCGTATCAAAGTATGAGCTTCTCGAACTGCCTCTGACCACTCATCGTCTGTAACATTTCAGGAAGAAGTGAATGACTAATCGAATGAAACCATTGTGTGTTCGCTGTGGCGACACATACTCAGCCAAGCGTGCGAACGCTGGCTATCAACTATGTTTGTCTTGCGGAGAGGACGCCGCACAAACACAGCGCAAGTCGTGGTGCATTATGACCCCACACAAGCAGGGGGCGATGTTCTTCACGGTTGACTCAGCCAAGGAACTCGCCAAAGGTATCAACAGCAAGTACACACCAGTATAGGAAACAACATGAACTTTGAACTTGAAAAGCCCAAGCACCTCATCAGCTTGGCGTCATCCGCTGTTATTGTTACAGTCGAGGTGAATGTATGGACTGCGACCAAGCAGGACAAAGCCATCTCCAACGAGGTGACCACCGCCAAGCGAGCAAGCGCAGACGCAGGCAAATTCACACAGAACCTCCTCGCCAACTCGCCCGAACACAAGGCGCTTTTGAACTATCGGCAGACCGTGTATAACTGGCTTCAGCGATGCACCTACGATTGGGCTGGGTCAGCGCGGTTGTTGCCCACCTTTCAGATTGAGAAGTTTATGAAGGAGTTGGGTGAACACAAGACAGCGTTTCAGGCACTCCTGAACGACTTCATAACGAAGTATCCCTCCATCGTGTCGGATGCGGCGTTCAAGCAGGGCGACATGTTCGACCGTATGCTCTACCCTGACCCCAAAGATATTCTTAGACGATTCCAAATCAAGGAGTTCATCTCTGATGTACCGAAGAACGACTTTCGTACAGGCGGTATCGCCTCTGCGATTGCAGACGACTTGCAACAACACTTCACCATGCAGACCAAGAACATCGTCAACGATGTAATGGCAGACGCAAGCGGGAGGTTGCTGGCTATCGCCGAGCGTATCAGTTCAGCGTGTTCTGAACCCGAATACAAGGACGACGGCAAGAGCAAGCGCAAGAAGATTTACGACACAACTGTGAGTCAAGCCAAAGAGATTTGCGAGACTTTGAAACACTTCAACTTAACAAACAACAGTGCATTGGAGGACGCACGGCAGCAACTTGAGGCGGCGCTTGACGGCGTTACCACAGAGGACTTGCGTGAGAGCGCATACGAGAGACGCAAGGTCAAGGACAGCGTGGACGACATGCTGAGTAAATTTAAACCACTGAGGACTTTCAATGACTGACCTAGAAATCTTCTTAGCCATTCTGAACGGCGTACTGCTGTTCGTTTGGCACAGAGAACACGACAAACGCACGGAGTTAAACCGTGTAGTAAGTATGTTTCACATGTTGATTGAGCGCATCGGCATGGGTCACGCCACAGTAGTGAAGCTCAACGACGAGCAGTTCACTATCAAACCCACAGAGGCTGGCATCAAAGCGGCTTTTGAACAAATCACCTTACCCTGAACAACTAACTGGAGAATGCAATGAGCAAAATCAATTTCACCCCAATGGTTTCCATCGACGAAGCCAAGTCCATTATCGGTGCTATCGGTAATGAAGTTACATGTATCTTGGTGTCTGAGCCAGGTGTTGGCAAGTCATCCATCCTTTCAGGGTTGGCTGAAATGAACGGCGACCAATGGCGCAAGGTTGGGGACAACTTTCCCGCAGACAAGTATGACTACATCTACATCGACTGCCCTGTGAAGGACATGATGGACATTGCGGCATCAATCCCCAATCATCAGAGCAAGTCTCTTGAGTACTATGTGTCATCGTTGTTCAAGCTCGACAATGGCAAGCCCAAGGTCATCATGGCAGACGAGGCGTTCAAAGCGCCCAAGCTCATGCAGATTATCTACACTCGGATGTACTTGGAGAGAACAGTCGGCGATACACCGTTGCCTGCTGGGTCTATCGTGTTCGGTACAAGTAACAACGCATCGGACGGCGTGGGCGACAACTTGCTCAGTCATGTGGGCAATCGTGTGTGTATCTTGAACATGAGCAAGCCGAACCATGAGGAATGGTTGCGTTGGGCAGGCAAGAATGGTATCTCTCGCTTGACTCGGGCATGGGCGGCTATGAACCCACGAGCATTCAAGTCTTATCTTGACTCAGACCAACAAGACAATCCATACATCTTCAAGCCAGCGTCTACGAACAAGCAGTTCGTATCTCCTCGGTCATTGGCGAAATCATCTGTTGTTATTGAGCGCAAGCACAAGTACACGGAGAACGGCATGATGGTTGCGTTGTCAGGCATCGTTGGTGAAGCGGCGGCTAAGAGCATGGCGGCGTTCATTGCGGTAGAGGACAAGCTCTTGAAGTATGAGGATGTTCTCAAAGACCCGACCAAGGTGGCAGTCCCCGACGAGGTGGCAGTACTTGTTCAGATGTTGTTTGAAGCCATTGACAACATAGAGACTCAGGATGCCCTGAACAGCTATATGGAGTTTGTCAACCGTATCAAGCACAGCGAGATTCAGACAATCTTCTTCACGATGATGATGCGTACCAAGCCTCGCGTTGCGCGTTACAACCAACAGCTGAGTACTTGGGCGGCGGCTAACCACATCTACATGGGCTGATGTGATGAAAATTAAAGTTTATTTTGAAGCGCCAGCAGGCGCACACGAGATAGCCGAGTTCTACGATGAAGTGTTGTACATGGCGTGTGTACCCGCACTTGAAGAAAAGGCTAAGGCGCAAGGATATGTATTGACTGAGTCAGTAACTTATGACGAGGTAACAGAGGATGAGTAAAGAAAGTATTGGGTTGACCGTCGTCTATGTCTTGGCGGTGGTTGTTTTGTTGTTAGATTTATTTATTTGGAGAATGTAATGGAAATGACAGAAGAGGTACGCGTCAAGCGTGGGCACATTGCCATGATGAAGCATCCCGAGACAGCGTTGTACTCAGGTGTGATGATGATGGGCGAATCGTCAGTCGAGGATTCAAAGATTACGGCATACACCGATGGCTACAACAAGCGTTACGGCAGAGCCTTTCTTGCGGAAATGTGCGAAGAGGACGCAGAGGTCAACGCACTTATCTTGCACGAGAACTTGCACATCGTGTTGCGTCATCATATCTACGGCAAAGATATGTTCATGGAGAACAAGGAGCTAGCCAACTACGCCGCAGACTATGTCGTCAATGGCATCATCATGGCAATCAAAGACAAGAAGCTGGTCAAGCTACCCGATGGTGGTTTGTACGACCCACGCTTTGACAACATGAACATGCGTCAGGTCTATAACATTCTCAAGGATGAGCAGGAGGAAGGTGGCGGAGGTGGTCAACCCGACCCGAACGGCGACCCATCCAACGGTTCAGGAGGGGGTGAATACCAATTCGACGAGCATGACTTTGACTGCAACATGACTGACGAAGAAGCCAAAGAGATGGACAACATGATTGACCGAGCCATACGAGAGGGCGCAATCCTAGCGGGGCGACTGGGCGTTGACTTGCCACGAGCCATCACAGAGATGCTTGAGCCACAAGTCGATTGGCGCAGAGAGTTTGCAGACTATGTGTCGGCGGCATGTAAGGGCAAGGATGAGTACACATGGCGCAAGTTCAATCGCCGTATGTTGCCCAATGACTTGTTTCTACCAACTGTGGAGGACGAGACTATCGGGGAGATTGTTGTACCCATTGATACATCAGGTTCGATTGGGCAGAAGGAACTTAATGAGTTCGCCTCAGAACTGGTCTCAATCGCCGAGCTTGTTCAGCCCGAAGCGATTCGCATTATCTGGTGGGACACCAAGGTACACGGTGAACAACTCTTCACAGATAACTACGCCCAAATTGGTTCGATGCTCAAGCCCAAGGGTGGGGGTGGAACTAGGGTTTCATGTGTCTCTGAATACATAAACAAGAAGAAGATAAAGGCAGAGTGCGTTGTGGTGTTCACCGATGGCTACTTGGAGAATGATGTGGTGTGGAACATCGACAGCCCAACTCTGTGGTTGGTGACTGAGAACAAGCACTGGACACCGCCAACTGGCAAGATGGTTTTCGTTAACAAATAGGAGATATGCAATGACTTTCTATGATGTAAGCAAGATGGAATACAAGGACTACGAAAAGCGAGTGAAGACTTACAAGCCTTATCGTGGGACTAACGTGTATCCAGTAGGCGACAGACGCTACTCCGCTAGGCACTTTGTTATGAGGGACGATGGCGTGGTGGAGGTCTACTATATTGGTATGACCTACAAGAAACAAAAAGAGGAACAAGGTAATCCGATTACTCCACTTCTATACATTCATCCTGACAACACAGTAGAGTTCAACCGCTCTAGTGATGTGGGGTTCTTATCCAAACTGACTGGGTATTCGGTAAGACATGATATGAAGTACGGCGGCACGATAATCTGCAATTTTGGACTCCGAGGTAGCATTCATCCTGTATTCAAGGGGGCAAGATATTCATTAGATACCTTTACCTGCCTGACTCCCTACGAATGGCATCACCCCAAGGTGAATCGTAAAAGAGCAAAAGAGTCTATGAAGAAGTACGATGAGTTCTTGAAGCTTCACAAGGTGTTCCTTGACCCTATGAATAAAGAAGGTATTGAAGGAATATTTGATGACTTCCATAAGGAGATTGGCGAACACTGGGAACATCAACATAGATGGGACATAAACAAATTTAATGAGATGGTGGAGAGCAAACGCCATGTAGATGCGGTGGTGTATCTGAATGTAATTGACAGGGGGTTTTGGTGGATTAAGTATGCCGTAGACCGAGACATTGATAACTTCAAAGACCAAGTGTGTAAGTTTGCGCAGAACAGTCTCAAGACAGTTATATACAAGCATGGAGGTGAGCAAGTATTTGATTACAGAGAAATACCCGCAGGGGGACACATCACGTCTTCTAAATGGAAGATTCGTGTGACCTCAAACGGTCAAGGTGTAGAACGTCTTTAATTTAATCAACAGGAGAATGCAATGAGTAACATGTCAGAAATAGTTTCACCCTACGGTGACACGATAGGAACAACAACAGCGTTGACTCAGTCAACACCAATAGCGAAGTTTGCGTATGAGTTCTGCACAGAATTCAATGTGCAAGTTACCAAGAGAAAGGGGTCAATGGGCGAGGGGGTCACATTCAATATCCTATCAACAGACGGTATACCTCTTGGTAGTTTATATACTCAGACATGCCGTGGTTCTAGTGGGGGTGACGAGACGGTGTATTTTTACAATTCACCAAACATTGTTTCAAAAGCTAAAGGCACAGCGAGGTCTGATAGTCAGACAAGGGACGCTAACAAAATTAAAAGTCTTTTGGCAGTGATTAAGAAGAACAACGAAATTCCTAATGTCAAATCTATGTATAGAACATTCGTTGGTGGCATTAGATATTCGTTTCAGCAAGTATCTAGAAATAGAGAACCTGAAATCTCTATCGGAGACGACATGGCGATAGCTTTAATTGAGAAAGTGTTACTTGACAAACCAATAACGCACGAACAAAATCAATCTATTGAATCAGCGTACAAAACATATCAGTCCAAAATGAAGTCATACGAAAAAGCAGAATCTGATGGCATTAGATTTAATCAGGGCGCTAAACTTATTGGCATAAGTGGTGACCGAGATAATAGATATTATCTTGTTGGCGAAGCTTCATTCGATGTTAGCTTACATGGTAACGAGGGAGTAACCATTCACGGTGACCTGAAACGCTATGACAGTCTGAAAAATGTTCCCCAGTTTTCTGCTGATGTGGCGATGATTAATGCGTATATGCAGGGCAGGGGTGACTATGACGATAGTAATGAGTTTGGTCTGTCACGCCGTGATACTTATTACGCAGACATTGATGTGGCTACTGGGTATGCGAGCAACGAGCTGTGGATTCTCATTCCTAAGACCGCCCCATGAGAGAAAGCTATCACCCCATCACGCATAGTTATCTAGACCATACCTATCGTGTACCAATGTGGGCGGCAGACGACGACTACGAAGTGAGTGTTGGGCGAAACAATTACAGGATGTTCACCAATGAAACACTACCAGACCGTATCGCAACTGCCATATCCATGATTAACGCGTACCCAACGAGGGACTATGCGGATTGGGAAATCAACCCCATCAATGTATACATCAACCATCAAGACCCAGCGCTTGACGAGATTGGTTGGCGTATCAATCGGAGCATGTACATGCTTGTGTTACCTACTGACTACTTGGAGAATTTAGCAAATGGCAGATACACCTGAAGCGAAAGTAAAAAAGAAAGTGAAGGCTGTCCTTGAATCATTGGGTGCGTACTACACCATGCCTGTCGCTGGCGTATTCGGGCGTTCAGGGGTACCTGACATCCTATGTTGTCTTCACGGACGGTTTGTTGCAATCGAGTGCAAAGCGAATGGCGGTAAGACCACAAGGTTGCAGGATTCAAACCTTACTGCCATAGCACAGGCAGGGGGCGTTGCACTTGTTGTTGATGAGACAAATATCAGTTCACTGGGAGCTGACTTGTTAAAACTGGTATCAGGGGGTTGATATGAAAACAATTATCCATGTGAATCAGCACGTTGTTAAAGCCAACGCAAAGAATGGTACTAACGAACCTGTGCTGACAGTCAAGACATACAAGGACAACTTGTATACACATTGTGTACACATCAAAGGCGAAAGCCGTGTGGTGTACAGCCCTGACAAGCCGTTGTCGTGCGGTGCAAAGGTATGGATTGAAACTCAAGCAGAAGTGGAGGTGATGTGATGTTAGAAATGATTGCAGGGATTCTTGTAATGACAGCAATGTTGGCACTGGGCGCTATTCTTTTTGTCTTTGTGTGCGCCATGATTGGTTGGATGGTATTCATAACACAGAACGGAGGCGATGATGACTGAAGAAGATGAAGCGTTCAACGAGATTGAACGACAAGCAAAGCAACGCAAGGAGTCGGTGATGGCGGCTGTGCATACCCTTACGGAGTATCAGCGTGGGTATGAAAATGGGTTCATTGATGGAATGCAAAAGCAGACTCAATCTGATGTAACAAGAATCATGAATGGCGGCATTCGTAACGATGCCATTGAAGAAGTGTTGCAAATCATCAAAGAACTGCGCCCCGCCATCATGCCGTTAGAAGGTATGGGCAGAGGTAAGACCACACAAGAATGGTTTGACATCTTGGTACAGGACATTGAGGAGAAGCTATGACATTCAGAGAAACCACAATCAAATACATCAAGGATATTCTTAGACCAAAGACTATCTACGAAGTTATTTACGCAGAACTGCAAGAGGCACACCTACGCAAGTTGGAAGCCGAGACTGCGGCTGAGTACGCAGATGCCACTATCGGATACAACAGTCGCCGAATCGAAAGGTTGAAGCAACGCTTGTTTGAACACGCAGAGGAGGACGCATGATTGACAAACTCATTCTCAGTGCTGTGCTAGGCACAGTGGGGTTCAATGGCCTATTCCCTGACCCGCCACAACCAATTACGCCTTGGCAGTTACAACAAAAAGCAAAGAAGAAATCCATAAGCGCCATGTGCGACAGGAAACCAAAGAGCAAGACGGCAAAAGATTTGTGTAGAAGATGGAGGAAACTAAATGCTTGAGCAAATCAAAACATTTTTTGGGAAGTTGCGTGGCTTGCATGGGCAACGCAAAGTGATAGTAGAGCAGGGGTTACTTTGGAAATGCACCAAGTGTGGCTTAATTTTCTTAAACAAGAAAGAAGGAGAGAAGCATGGTAGTGAAAGAAATTGTTGAAAACGAGAACGGCACAATGACCGTCATTTGTGACTTTGAACCGGCAGAGGTACGTGCTTGTGTTGAGGTTGGGTTTTTGAAGCTACTCAAAGACTACTTAGACGAACACGCACCATTCCATCAGGGGAATATAGATGCCAAGACCGAAGAGTGAGTTAACCAAGAGCGGTAAGACCATCGGCATCCGCGTAACGCAGAGTGAGTATGAGGAGTACATGCAACTAGGAGGAGGTAAATGGATTAGAAAACTTTTACAAGACAGTAGAGATAGCAAAAACAAACGAGCAAACAATTCTTAAACAACTGGAGAGAAGCAAATGGCTACAGCCAAAAAATCAAAGATATCAACTGCATCAAGAGTCCGTAATTACATTTCACTTCACCCTGAAGCAAAAGCAGAGGACATTGCGATTAAATTCAACACGACAAAACAACATGTATATGTGATTCGTCACAACATGCGTAAGGTAGGCAAGGAACTCTTGAAGAAGAAAAAACTGCCACAAACTGCGTTAACCCCTAGTATCGTACAGAAACATTTTGGCATTGACATCGACAAAGCGCATGACCCAGTGAATCAGCCATCGCACTACAAAGTAGGAGGCATTGAGACAATAGACTTTATTGAAGCCAAGGGGTTGAACTACAACTTAGGTAATGCAATAAAGTACATCACCCGAGCAGACCATAAGGGAAGCAAGGCGCAAGACTTGGCGAAAGCCATTTGGTATCTACGAAGAGAAATAACAAACAATGTCCCTAATAACAATTGATTTTGAGACTTATTACACCGATACAGACCTAGGGTTTAAAAAGCAGACGACTGAAGAGTACGTGCGAGACCCTAGGTTTGAGGTGATTGGCGTGGCGGTTCAAGTGGGCGACGGAGACCCAGTTTGGTTTTCAGGGACACATGAACAGCTACGCAAATCTCTAAAACAATTTGACTGGAAAGGTAGTGCTGTCTTGGCGCACAACACGCTATTCGACGGCGCTATCCTAAGTTGGATTTTCAATATCAAGCCGATGGCATTGTTGGATACATTGTCAATGGCGAGAGCGATACATGGCGTGGATGCTGGGGGTTCACTTGCCGCACTTGCAAAGCGCTATGAGATTGGGGAGAAGGGCGATGAGGTTGTCAAAGCAATCAACAAGACACGCCTAGACTTTACAGAAGAAGAGCTTGCTTTGTATGGTGAGTATTGCAGAAACGATGTGCGCCTGACATACAAGTTGTTCTTGATGATGATGCCGAGCTTTGACCCTGACGAGTTGAAGTTAATAGACATGACGTTGCGCATGTTCACCGACCCGATGTTGTATGTGAATCAGGATACCCTGAAAGAGCGATTTGATGATTTGGCTAAAGAGAAATCAGAGTTGCTTGCTTCACTGATGACTGACCTTGAGTGCGCCACAGAAGAAGAGGTGCGAGAAAAGCTATCAAGTAACCCCAAGTTTGCAAAGGTACTGGAGAAGTTTGGTGTGCCTGTGCCGATGAAGATGAGTGAGAAGCAGAAGAAGGAAGTGCCAGCACTTGCCAAGAAGGATGAAGGATTCATTGCGCTGACTGAGAGCGAAGATACTTTTATCCAACACTTGTGCGCTGTGCGCTTGGGGACTAAGTCAACACTTGAAGCCAATAGACTTGAACGGTTCATGGGCATAGGACTGCGGAACAAAGGCAGGCTACCTATCCCGCTGAAGTATTACGGCGCACACACTGGGCGCTGGTCAGGCACAGACAAGGTGAACTTCCAAAACCTACCGAGCAGGGATGCCAAGAAGAAAGCTCTGAAGAAAGCCATCGTGCCGCCTGAAGGCTACATGGTGATTAACTCTGACTCATCGCAGATTGAGGCTAGGGTGCTTGCGTGGTTGGCAGGGCAGGAGGATGTTGTCAAGCAGTTTGCTGATGGCGAAGATGTGTACTCTATATTTTCTTCATCCGTCTACAACAGGACAATTACCAAAGCCGACGCAACCGAACGGTTCGTGGGTAAGACATGTATTTTGGGATTGGGTTATGGGACAGGCGCGTTTAAGCTACAGCACACATTGTCTACTTCCCAACCAGTAAGCGTGAAGCTGACTGAAGAAGAATGCAAAACCATCGTGGGTATTTATCGAGACAAGAATTACAAGATACCTGAGTTGTGGGCTGATGCTGACAGGATGCTCGACACCATGATGAACGGCAACATAAAGAAACCAATACAACTTGGCGAGTATGGTTGTTTGTTCTATGACAACGATGGAGTCATTCTGCCAAACGGTCTACGCATACGCTATCCCAACTTGAGGCGTGTAGACAAAGATGGCAAGTCGCAGATTGTTTACGATTCACGCAGGGGTGAAGTCTCCATTTGGGGCGGCGCTGTTGTAGAGAACGTGGTGCAAGCTCTAGCAAGAATCGTCGTGGGCAAGCAGATGCTCGCCATATCTGAAAGATACCGTGTAGCTTTAACAGTACACGATGCGGCAGTCGTCGTCGTGCATGAGGACGTTGTACCCGAAGCGGTAGCGTACATCAATGAAGTTATGTCTACCCCACCCGACTGGGCGACAAACTTGCCAGTGGCATGTGAAACAAAAGTCGGTGCAACTTATGGAGACTGCTGATGATATTATCTAGCTCCCCAAACAAAGTGAAAATCAGTCATGGAAGCACACGAAGTCAAATGGTCTTACTCCAGCCTTAAAGATTATCAAAACTGCCCACGGCAGTATCAGGAAATAAAAGTACTGAAGAACTACACCAAGTTTCCTACCGCAGAAATGCGCTACGGAACAGAGGTACATAAAGCGATAGAAGATTATGTCGGAGAGGGTAAACCTCTTGCGCCTGATTACGAACGCTTTTCTAAACAACTCCAGCCCTTGGTAGAAATGGATGGCGTCAAGCATCCCGAGCTACGCATGGCGCTTGGCTTTGACCGCAAGCCGTCTAAATGGAACGACTATTGGGTGCGTGGTATCGCCGACTTGGTTGTGTTAAATGGTGACACTGCGTTCATTGTTGACTACAAGACAGGCAGTAGCAAGTACCCTGACCCAAAACAGTTACAACTGATGGCGTTAATGGTCTTTTCACACTACCCTGAAATCGTACATATCAAGGCAGGTCTTCTGTTTGTTATGCACGAACACTTCTTCTCCTTTGAGTATCACAGAGAGGATGAGGAAAAACTTTGGGGTGACTTCTACCCCCACCTTGAGCGCCTGCGCCTTTCGTATGAAAACGGTGTATGGCAAGAAAACCCTACGCCATTGTGTGGTTGGTGTCCCGTAAAACGATGCCAGTTCCATAAGGAAAGATAAATGAGAAATGAAGAGTTGATAGATTACGCCTATCCGTTAATGATGGCTGAGAGAGCGCTGAAAAAAGCACATGACTTTTTGCTGGAAGAAGACTATATTCTTGCAATGGATCAATTAGAGAAAGCGATTGTCGAGGTACGTATCGCTAGAAACTCTGTTCTTCATATAAAGGAAACTAGCAATGCCATACGTGAACAAACCGAGACCATATAAAAAAGAATACCAACAGCAGAAAGCTCGTGGTGAATTAGCTAACCGCATGGAGCGCCAACGTGCCCGACGCGCGATGGATAAGACAGGCAAAGACGCAGACAAAGACGGCACTGCTGATGCTCGTGAGGGTAAGGACATTGCGCACCGCAAGGCTCTATCTAGAGGTGGGTCAAACGGTGATGGTGTGCGTGTAGAGAGTGCGGCTGTCAACCGTTCATTCAAACGCAATTCTGCTGGCGCTTTGGTATCGGAAACCAGCAAGCGTGAAAAAAAGTTGAAAAAATAACTTGACAAATAAAAAATAGACTCCATAATTCAATTATCAAGAGTTTTCTGATCTTGGTCGGGCGTAAGGCATGAGTGGCTCGTAGACTTAATTGCATAGTCAAAACCATTGTCAGTTGATCGGCAGCCGCTTATTTCGGTAAGTCTCCTCTGTGGCAGGGTCAACCGTGCGGGGCGTTCCCCGCACGTAAAGCAGTCTTAATTCAGTCAAGGGGAATGAGTGGAAATCGTGAACAACATAGCTGTGCGTTTTGAATGTCCTACCGACATTGCACAGACGATAAAAAGCTACATTGAACGTAGCGAAGTGCTGGAAGAAAAGAACGGCATCGCTGACGTAGTAGTGCATTGGGGGCTTGATGAGATGCAACGTCTCTCATACCTTACCCCATCCGCTATAAAAGTTCCATCACCTATCGAGCGAGACTACGCCTGGCCCGGTATGTTTCAGCCATTCGATCATCAAAGAGATACTTCACGGTTCCTGACCCTTAACAAACGCGCTTTCTGTTTCAACGAAGCGGGTACAGGTAAAACATCTGCGGCTATATGGGCGTCTGACTATTTAATGAATCAGGGTATCGTGAAACGTGTGTTAGTGGTTTGCCCTCTGTCCATCATGCAGTCTGCATGGCAAGCTGACCTATTCAAAACAGCAATGCACAGAACATGCGGCATTGCCCACGGCTCTACATCAAAGCGCAAAAAGATCATCAACGGACTATATGACTTTGTCATCATCAACTACGATGGTGTTGGTGTTATGGAGAGAGAAATTGCAGGTAAGTTTGATTTAATCATCATTGACGAAGCCAACGCATACAAGACAACGTCTACAAAACGCTGGCGCACACTGGCTAGGATACTGACCAAGGATACGTATCTTTGGATGATGACAGGAACACCTGCATCGCAGTCACCAGAGGACGCGTTTGGACTTGCCAAGCTCATAAATCCCAACGGAGTGCCACGCTATGCCTCCGCTTGGAAAGACACCGTGATGCGCCAAATAACCAAGTTTAAGTGGGTTCCAAAACCTGACGCACAAGACACGGTATATAAGGCGCTTCAGCCTGCAATCAGGTATGAAAAGTCGCAGTGTCTTGACCTTCCAGAAGTTATTTACCAGACGCGTATTGTGCCGCTCACGCCCCAAGCGATGAAGTATTACCGAGAACTTCTTAAAGAGATGCAGATACAAGCGGCTGGAGAGACAATCAGCACAGTCAATGCCGCCGCTTCACTTAGCCGTTTGCTTCAATTGTCAGGCGGGGCTGTGTACACGGATGATGGCAACGTAGTTGAGTTTGACGTCCAACCTCGATTGTCAGTCCTGCATGAAGTGCTTGATGAGTCGCCGCATAAAGTGATTGTGTTTGTACCGTACAAACATACGTTGACTCTCGTAAAAGCTTACTTGGATAAGAATAACGTCAGCAACGCAATTATTTCTGGAGACGTTACTGCAAACAATCGGTCAGCCATATTCAACTCATTTCAAACGACGGCACACCCCCGAGTTTTGTTGATTCAGCCACAAGCCGCATCCCACGGGGTTACCCTAACTGCCGCTGACACAGTAGTATTTTGGTCTCCAGTAATGTCCGTAGAAACATATTTACAGTGTATTGCACGTATTGATCGGGTAGGACAGAAAAACAAAATGACAGTAATCCACCTCCAAGGGTCTGAGGTGGAGCGGCGCATGTATGCAATGCTTCAAAACAAAGTAGACATGCACGAACAATTAGTAGACCTGTATCGGGAAGAGATAGAAGAAGGAGAAATCAATGAATGACACAGATGCGTTAGTAGAAACCTATTTGACAATTCGGCGCAAACGTGAGAACCTGAAAGCTGAGTACGAATCACAAGATGAAGAACTCAAAGAAGATATGTCGCGCTTAGAACAAGCGTTGCTCGCAATTTGTAATGAGGCTAATGTTAATGGACTTAAAACAGTACATGGCACTGTCACAAGGACAGTCAAGGAAAGATTTTTTTGCACTGATTGGGATCACTTCAGAGAGTTTGTCGAGGCAGAAGGCTCGATTGATTTACTTGAACGCCGCATCCATCAACGCAATTTCAAAGAATTCATGAACGGACGTGACTCTAAAGGGTTACCCCCCGGCGTGAATGCCCTGCGCGAGTTTGATATAACAGTGCGCAAGGCTAGTTCAACCAGTGATAGTTTAGTTTAAGGAAAAAATAAATCATGAGTAATGATCTCGCATCCATCATGCAGTCGTCCGACCTCGTTGAGCTTGGACTTGATGAAGACACCCTTGCTGTTGCAGGGGGAGCAACAAAAGGCAATAAGCGCATTTCAATTGAAGGGCGTGTGTTCCGCAAAATTGTTGGCGGTAAAGAGCAAAGTGTTAACACTGATATTTCTATGAATGTCGTGTTTGTGAAGATGGCGCATGACGCATCACGTACGTACTATAGTCAGACATACAAGAAGGGTGTAAAGATTGCGCCTACTTGCTGGTCTAGCGACTCTAAGACGCCTGACGTAGATGTGAAAGAGCCACCCGCATCAACCTGCGCTGATTGCCCTAACTCTGTAAAGGGTTCAGGTCAAGGCGGTATGGGCGCGGCGTGTCGTCTGTCTTGGCGCACTGCCGTTGTATTGCCTAATGACCCCGCTGGTGATATCTATCAGTTGGTGTTGCCAGCCACTTCAGCGTTTGGCAAAGAAGAAAATGGTCGTTGGCCTTTCCGTCCCTATATCCAGATGCTTGCGAACAACAATGTGTCTGCTGGGCGCGTTGTGACCAAGATGGAGTTTGATACCAACTCTTCTACACCTAAATTGCTGTTCTCTCCACAGTCAGCAGTGCCACCTGATGTTCGTGAAATCATTGCACGTCAGAGCAAGTCACCTGCCGCTGAGAACGCAGTCAAGTTGACCGTGTTCAAGACGGATGAAATCGCTGAAGCTGAAGCCCCTGCGCAGGCTGTACCTGAGCCAACAAAGCGCGAGACTACAAAAGTCGCCCCTGCCAAGGCAGAGGAAGTCAATGACGTCTTGAAGAAGTGGTCTAAGAAGTAATGAGCAGAGGATATAGCCCCGAGTTATTGGACTTGATTGATAACACAAAGGTGTATCGGCTAGGAACTGATCTTGCGAAAGCCTGCATCAATGCCAACCTCCCAGCCGTATACGTAGCGCAAGTGTTTGAAGTTACCAGAGCAACCATCCACACATGGTTTAGAGGCGGGGCTATACGTCCAAGGAAACGTCCAAGGATTGAAACATTTATCTCTCTTGTAGAGGAGGATTTGAAAAAAGGTATTCTGCCGTGCAGAAACCTACGTGATGCTAAAAAGTATTTGAGAGATATGGTTGGTCGTCCTATCAAGTCTACTTTAGAACACGAAGCGAGCTGAATAAGCTATTCCATTTGTTGGCGGGGTAACTCCCCGCCGTTTTTGTCTCTGCGACCATGAATAAACAATTTTTTGAGAAAGTATTGCCAACGCAGGGCAACATTTGTGTAGTAGGTATAAAAGATAAGAGCGTAAAGCCACGGTTTGTTGATGACATTGATAGCGCCATTGAGCAGATGGTAGCTTTTGACAAAGACAACTACAACACATTCTTTGCACTGGGGACATTTGAGGGGTACGAACGTAAGGCGGCAGGTTGTATTTTCATGCGCGCTTTCTTCGTTGATTTAGATTGCGGCGAGGGGAAGCCGTATGCGGAGTGGGAAGATGGGTTAATTGCGTTACACAAGTTTGTAGACAACACTGACTTACCTACACCGATTATTGTCAACTCTGGGCGCGGTATACACGCTTACTGGCCTTTTGATGATGAAGTACTTGCCGAAGATTGGAAGCCATACGCTGAAAAGTTCAAGACATTTTGTCTTGACAACGAACTGCACATTGATGAGACAGTCACAGCGGACTTGGCGCGGGTTCTTAGAGTACCGGGGTCTCGCAATCTGAAGGGTGAGGCGTTACCTGTTGCAGTAATTCAGGACGCTGAACCTACATCGTTTGAGTATTGGACTGAACGCCTTGGCGCAGTTGAGTTGCCATTTGACCTAAAGAAGGTTGAAAAGGGTCTCGACCCTGATACCAAAGCCATTTACGAAAAGCGTAACGACAATTTTGAATATGACTTCATGCGCATTGCGCAAATGAGTTTAGAAGGGAACGGTTGTGGACAAATTAAATACATTCTCGAAAACGCCGCTAGTTGTCCAGAGCCGATCTGGTACGCTGGAATATCTGTCGCCTCTCGGTGTCGTGATGGCAGTACTGCCATACATATCATGTCCGAAGACCACCCAAAATATTCTTGGGAAGAGACTGAACGAAAATCCGCTCAATCCCTTGAAGTTGATTGGTCATTCAGTTGTGATGCCTTTGAGAAAACCAACGCAGGAGGATGCAAAGGATGCGCCTACGCCGGAAAGTTCGGAAAACGTGGGCCTATCGAGCTTGGCAAAATCCTTAGAACCGCACAACAGCCCATTGACAGAGAGCCTGATGAACAACAAACAGATACGCAGGAACCAATTCGGGTCGAAGCGCATACCGAAAAAATTCCTTTCTTCCCCGACGCCCTTTATCCCTTCTCTAGAGGAGTCAACGGAGGAATCTATTTCCAGCCATCTCCCAGAGCAACAAAAAAAGGAATGGTTCAAGACCCCCCAGAAATGATTTCTGCCGTGGACTTTTTCCCAACACAAAGGGTATTTAGTCCGCACGATGGGGAATGTCTGGTGATGCGGGCGGTACTACCAATAGACCCAACCCGTGAATTTTTACTACCACTTAAAGATGTAGGAGCAGTGGATAGGCTGAAGTCTTCGCTTTTATTTCAAGGCATCAACTTTGACCAACGACATGCTCCGATGGTGTCGAGCTACATCACGAAGTGGATGGATTTTTTAATGCAAACACAAAGGGCAAGTATCATGAGAATGCAACAAGGTTGGACAGAAAACAATGAATCGTTTGTACTGGGAACGACAGAGTACATGGCAGATGGTGAAGAACGCTACTGCCCACCTTCCCCGATGGCGAAGAATGTTGTAAAAAATATTGAACAGAAAGGCACATTTGACGAGTGGAAGAAAGCCATTCAGATGTTCAATGACCCCGGATATGAGTACCATGCCTTCGCTGTATTGTGCGGCTTGGCTTCCCCGTTGATGCAGTTCACCAATGTCAACGGCGCTATCTATTCTTTGTTTGGTGAAGCTGGTAACGGCAAGACTGGCGCGTTGAACGGCGCATTGAGCATTTGGGGTAACTGCGAGAACTTGGCTGTATTTGACGCAACGCAGAACGCCCTTATGCAGAGGATGATTACCTGCAAAAACATTTTGTTTGGTATGGATGAGCAGTCAAACACAGACGGTAAGGTTGTTTCACATGTGGCGTACAACGTCTCATCTGGTGCGCCAAAGTTACGGCTTCAGGCTTCGGTGAATCAAGAACGTGAGATGTCGTTTGTTACAAACCTGTTGGCAATCATTACTACAAACACTCCGCTCAAGGACATCATTGCGCTATACAAAGCAAACACCAACCCAGAAGATGTACGGATTATTGAACCAGAAGTTCCACGTCCATCAGAACTGGGCTACGAGTTGAACATGGCGCGCGGTCTGTTGATGTTTGAACCATTGAAGTTTAACTACGGCTTTGCCGGCCCTGTCTACGTCAAGGACTTGTATAAACAAACTCTACCTGAAATCAAAAAGCGCATCCGTAACGAGTACCTTGATTACAGCCGCGCCTATACAGACAACGCTGAGTACCGATTCATCGCCAACGTACTGGCAGTGACAAGGGTAGCGGGAGAGGATGGCAACAGACTTGGCCTGTTTAATTTTGATCTAGACCGCATCATCGGCGTGGTAGGGCAGGGCATCATGGACACGATTAACGGTAAGTCTAAGGACAAGACCAGCGCATACGAAGACATTCTTGGTGACTTCATCAATAAGTACATTCAATCTGCGTTAGTCATCAAAGACGGTCGTACATCAACCGAGCCGAAACAGGCGCTATACATCCGTGCCGAAGTCGATGAGGGAAAGATCTACATCTCTACATCTGCCATGAAGACGTATCTTAAAGATATCAAGTTAGGAGTAAGGGAGTTTGAATCCAATCTGACGAGGCGCGGTACGCTCAAGAGCAAGATACGCAAGCAGATGGCTTCAGGGTGGAAGGATGCGTTTGGCACAACAAACATCCAAGCTTACGAGTTTGAAATGGATATGACCCACCTCTTCCCAGTAAATGAAGAAGCTGTCGTCAGCGAGTAAGCCCTACGACGAGCCAGTATGGTTGTTCCCCTATCCAGCGATGCTGGTGGGGGATAGCTTCTTTATACCGACTATGAAGCCTGCGTACTTGACGTATGCGGCTGATAACGCCGCAAAGAAAAGTGAAGTGAAAGTAAAAATACACACCGTCACTGAAGACGGTGTTCTTGGTATACGTGTTTGGCGCGTGTCTTAGGGTTTGACGTCAAGCGTATCAAAGGCTTCAACGAGTCTGTGTTTAACCAAGCTTGACATGTCGTTAAGCTGTTTGAGCTGTTCTTTGCGCTCCATGATGGTTAAATCTTTATTTGCGCGAACTTGATTTGCCATAGTACGAATATTGCGTAGTGTCCCATTTACTTGCATGTTGTAGAACTGTACAGCAGAATAGGCATTGGGGTTGTCCTCCATAAATTTTTCCAATTGCTCTGGGCGGTCTCTAAGCGAATTGATGCGCTGCTCCATCTTCTTGACTTGCTTCTCAATGCTACTAAATTCACGGGCATCAATGTTTGATTTAGACCCAATAAAGCTACTGAGGAACACCATGTCGTTCTTTGGATCAAACTCTTTTGCCCCAGCCACAGTCAAGCCTACGTTTGTCGCACTTGAAGCCATCTTTGCAATACCGTCAAAGTAGTTGCTGGCAAAAAAGTACATTGTGTTTGGACTCCAATCCACCGCGCCATTAGTTGCATCAAACAATTCTCTAGCGGCTTTCTTGTACATCTCAGGAATGTTATCCCCACCAGTGTACGCATCGCCAAACCGCGACTGACGATTGTTATATATCTGACGCCCCAGACCATCCAAGTTCATCACATACTCAAAGAACGGACGGAATGCAGATGGCGTTACTGAGTCCATTGCAAACGCTGGGAAGTTGTCTATTGGACTGATGCGCGATACCGGCAGCGGCATGAATGAGTCAGCTCCTGTAACCACGATGTTTCCAAACGCGTCAAGTAGAGACGTCCTGCCAGATGCAACAGACGCTATCTGCGCGCCAGCAGATGCAAATGCGCCAAGACCAAAGCCCCAAGGGATCTGAATAATTATGTCTGTGCCGGGTATATGGAATCGCGCATAGCGAGTCCAACGTGCCATATCGTCCGTGACGACTTTGTTGCGACCTAAGTCATCATCCTCTGCCATCATCAACGCCATATAGTACATAGCTACGCCTGTACCAATTAGTCCTGTGGACATATACCGCGCATTAGTTTGGCGTTGTTTAAGTTCTTTTACGGCGTTGTCAATCTGCTCTTCAGTACGACCCTGCGCAGCAGCTTCTTCTCTAAAGTTTGCTTCGTTAAAACCAAACGCTGGAGCCAACGCTTCAATCGCTCTAACTGCGCCTGTGGCAGCTGGACGGAAGAACATAAACAATGCGCCAGCACCCTTGCCCCAACGACCGACCTGCTCAAAGTTGGCTAGGTTCTTGGCATACTCAACTGCTTGAGACTTAGCGTCAGCCAGCGCATCAGCATCGTTTTTAAATTTACCGCTTGATTTATTCTCGGCAAAGAATTGATCCTTCAACATACGATACGTAGCAGCACGGCTAGACAATTCAAACATGTCGTTATAGATGTCAATGAACTTGTCTACCTGATCTTTCTTTTGCAGGATGCCACTGCGTCCAACTTCTTTTATCAGTCCATCAAGCGCACCCTTGGCAGCAAGACCTTGCAGGTATGACACCTTGCCACCTAACTGTATATAGTCAAGCAGGTCAGCGTAGTATTGGTCTTTGGCGGCAAGCTCTTTTAGTTTGTCAAATTTACCGTTCGCATACAGGTTAGAAAACTTAATTGACTTGTACATGCCACCACCAGCCACATCCGCAGCAACAGCAGTCAGCAACTGCCCAGCTTTGGTTGGGCCAAATTCAGCACCAAGCGTAAAGGCATTAGTCAACGCATCGCGCACAAAGTTCATTGGCGCAAACGCTGGGTTATACCGTGTGTGCATTTGCCCGATACCACTTGTAATTGCGTTAGCAATCTCGATTAATGGTTGCGTTGTTCTGTATGAACGTCGAATAGCTTCGCGTTGTTTTGGATCATTCAGTTCAATGATGTCTACTGTTCCATCGGCGTTGTAATGGAATATTTTGTTGTCTCCGCCAATGTCTTTCTTTTCAACATTGTTTAGGAAACGATCTTCAAACTTAATAGGGTCTTTGCTGACTTTACCAATAAGTAATTTGTCTCTTACAGCATTCTTAATTGACAGAGTCAAGTCTTTACGTCCAGCACGCATAGCAGCAGACGCACCATCCGCAAGGGATTGGAGTAATGGATTCTCAGACTCTGACTCTCGACCACTAAAAGGATTTTGGCCTTCCTGCAAGTCACCGCCAATACGTCGTGAATCAATGTTGAACTCTTCGTCAATCTGCCTAAAGCCGGGACGTCCTTTGAACGGCACATAGTTTTGGAAGTTATAGAAGTCAATTACGTTTGACGCAGGTTGAGAGTGGTAGTTAGCCATCTTGTTCAGTGTCTGTGTCAGTTGATTGACTTTACGCAGGGATTCCACCACCGCATCAACTTCTTTTTCTGTCTCGGGTGTTACGCGCTCTTTAAGGATTGCTGCAATTTGTCGCGGTGTACGGTTTGCAATGACGTTGTACATTGCATTGTTTTGGTTAAACATTTCAGGCGCAGTTGGTTTACCGTTTATCTGTTTTGCATGAAATGTCTTATCGTCAACAACTTGATCCAGCATGGCGCGTAGGTCAAGCGCGCGCTCTTTGCGCTTTTGATCCAACTCGTTGATTTGGTCCTGCGTCATGTCTTCTGTGACTGCGTAAGACGGTTGCGCCAACTCACGCATTATTGCTTCTCTAAAACCTTCAGCAGAATATTCTTTGCCTTCAAACTTAATACGCTTGCTATCATTTTCAAGCGGCACTGTCTTTATGTATTTGACCCGACGACGTTCAGGCTCGTGACGCGCTTCCAAAATAATGTGCAGGCGTGCAAGTGCTTCTTTGATTGTCAGACCAGATTTTTTCGCATACGCTTCTACCGCAGCATGAGTTTCTTCAGTTGCATTACGTAGATACTCGTCATACAAATTGACAGCCATACCAGCAGAACGCGTAATTTGCCCATACACATTGTTCAGATCAGGCCCAATACGTTTGAGTAAACCAAACAATTTTGCACGGTCTTCTGCTACTTTAATTGGGTAGCGTTCGTTTTGGAACATAGTAGCTGCCCAATGCCCACCTCTTTTAGTGAACAAATTACTCAAGAACGACTTGGCGGTATGTTCTTTTAGCTGGACTTCAGACTCAGCTTGTGCCGCAAGTTGTTCATCTGATAGATTTGACTCGTCGTATGTCTCCGCCTTTTTTGTTTCAGTAGGCAGGGGAGCCATTTGGACGCCGCCCTTTGGAGCAGACATGACGTATTCAAATGCGCCAAAGGTTTCAATTAGCGCATTGCGCTCTCCAACAGTATCTGGAATGCCAAGTACTTGGGCAACAGCTTTTACAAAATTAGACCATGCATCTTTGACTTGACCCCATAATGAAGCACTAGCTGGGATCTGTATGCGTTGTAATTCTTTTTGAAATGCACGGTCAGTCACAGCATAGGCTACAAACTCATACACGTTCTTGTATGCAGCAGGGTACTTTTGCGCCAAGAGAGGCTGTGTTTTACCCATCAAGTAATCAAGATGCACTGCGCCGTCTTCTTGTTTTTGAGATAACTTACCCGTGCTTTCTTCAAAACTGTTTAACACGCGTATGGTCCCGGCGTGCGCAAACTCATGTAGTAAGACAGTCTCTGTCTGTCCTTCTTTGGTCACCCGGACAGTATCCGTTTGAGGGTCGTACTCCGCAGGGCGATTGTTTTGTAATCCTTTTACGATTTCAACTTTTGTATCTAGTTTAAGTTTGTAAAGCGCCTGTGCAATAGCTCTATGTACGGGGTCTTGCGCAGAAGTACGTAAGTAGTTTAGGAAAGCTGTGGCGTTATTCTTATCAAGCTGTTCTTCAACAAACTTTGGTAGTGGTTTAGTCTTAGGCACGCCTTCAGGTTGGATGTCCTGCGTTTCAGCTAAGTAACCAGACAATCTTTCAGCCGCAAGGTCATGTTCAGGCTGATTATTAGTCGCTAAACCTTCAAAGTAAACCTGTTTTTCTTCAGGCGACAACGCGCCAAACTCAGGCAGGTGTAGCCGCGCATCGGGTTCAATACCGTTGTGGTATTCCCGTGTGTCTTCGTACATCTCCTGTTGTTCAGGAGTTATTTCTTGTTCTCGCGTTTCTGGAACACCACTAGGCTTTCCTTTGGTTACTATTGAATTAAATAATTCATTCTTGTCGTTTATTTCTTTTATCAATTCTTCGTCGGTAAGCGCCGCTGCTCTAGAAGGAGGCAAAAGATATGATTGTTCATCGCCGTCAGAGTATTTAGCCGCAATAACAGTCCAACCACCTTCGCCCCGCACAACTTTGTATTCAGTATTTTTGTTGTAAGCAGGTTCATCAAAGTATTCGGGAATAGTAACAGTAGCTGTGTACATTTCTCCCGGCTGATCTTTTGCCGCATCAATTTTTGCCTGCGCTTCAATATGACCAAGATTTGTAGTTTCTTCTACGCTTTTTTTATTTAACTCTTCTACAGGCGCTTCAGATTCTATTTTTTCTCCTGTAATAGGGTGTACAAAAGAAAAATCTTCTTCGTCTGCGTCAATTGGAAGGGATTCATCTACTGGAGCTTGTTGCGTTCCTTCTCCTGCAACAGGTTGCACAACATCCTGTCTAGGAGGAACCACTCCAGATCCGTCAGGTTCTCCAAGTCCTTCGGTGGGTACGACTGTATCGGGCTGTTGAGCCACTGGAACGCTTGTTCCACCTGCTGTGGTGTCAGTTGGTACAACATCTGGCGCTCCTTTCTGAGCTGCTTGTAGAGTCTCAATTTGGGTTTTGACGCGTCTTTGCTTATTTCTTTTACCACTTAACGCGCCTTGTTCTGCTTGAGTAATAGTGCCATCTTGCTTCTTTGCTTCAAGTACCTTAATCTCTTCAGTTCGTTTATTAAAGTCTTGTACAAGCAAATCAACTTCCGTAGCTGGCGCACCAGCAGGCATGGCAACGGGCGTACCTTCAGGAGAGATTTCAAAACCGGATACAGTGCGCTGCGCTGTAGTAGGCGCAAGTTCAGGCTCTGGACCTAGGTCAGTACCCGTAGGCACTTCAACATCTGCCAACCCTTTGGTTTGGATCTTTTGCGCTTCGGCCTCAGGCCCTTTGCCAAGTGCTACGTCTGCAACGCCAGTAATAGCGCCACCACCAAGACCGCCCTTGAGTCCAGCATTGATAAACCGTTCAAAATTCTTCGGGGTGAAAAACTCTTGGTTTTGGTCAACAAAATTTTCAGCAGCAGCACTCGATACTTCTTGCAACGCTTCAGTACCGCCTTCAGTCACAAAGCCTTTGGCTACGCCCGTGCCTGCACGTTTATACCAAGCCGCACCCAATTCTTCAGGGCCGATTCCAGACAACTTTGCTTTGCGTAATAGACTTATAGGTAACGCAGCGTCCAACACGGCGTTAAAGCCACCAAACGCAATTGCCGTACCAATATCTTGTTTGCCTGTGGCTTCATAAATGTTCTGATAAACATCGGGTATGTTCTGCGCCGCAGAGCCAACCAACGCGCCACCTGCTTCATACTTTAGTGCAGTCTGCCGTGCAGCTTGAATACCCGCTTGCGTCGCAGCTTGCTTTAATTCTTCACCTACCAGCCCTTTGGCGGCTTGATTCAGCACAGCTTTCTCAGCAGCAGACTGCGCCGCCGCTACTGCACCACGCCCTAAAACAGATGCTGCGCCGCCAGTGAACAAACTTGGTATGAGAGAGGGCAGGGCTTCTCCAACTGCTTCCTTGGCGTATGTAAGCGCATCCCCTACACCTGTGATGTCGGTATACGATGCTATTTCAGCTGGATATTTTTTTGCTATTTCTTCTTGGGTCTTTGCAGCCTCTTGCATCTGCTGCGCGGCGTACTCATCTGCGCCAACTGCTTTACCAACCATAGCAGGCAGGATATCCCCAAGCAGCATACCGGTTTGCGCTGCGCCACGTTTGATGGACGGAATGAAGCCAGTTTCCGGTTTCTTTACTGGGGCAGGGGGAGCCTCTGGTTCTTGCATCAAATTAAGATAGTCTGACGCCAGCATTTTTACCGCATCTACTGGCAGGCCATCAGGCCCTTCAAAGTTATAAACCTTCCCGCCGGAACGTACTTTGTAAGTTGCCATGTTTTAACCCAAATCAATTATGTCATCATCATCGTCTTTTGAAGAGGATACCCCAGTCATACCAAATCCAGTTGTCATTGGTAAATATTTTTTCAGGGCTTGGTTTATCATACGATCATAGTCTTCTGGCTTTACTGGCATTCCGCTCGCTTTTATTTTTCCGTCAACTTCGCCACGCGCCAGTTTAATAGCTTCCGCTCTGCTTTTTGCTGCATATTGCATACCACGCAAACCAGCAGTGCCAGACCTAGCAGCAATTTGCTGCCCTAACAACCCTTCTTTTACTTTATTTGCACGAATAGTCTCATCAAGTTGACGTTGCTGCTGTTTGATAGTCTCTTGGGTTTGCTGTAACTGACGCATATTTGTGGCGTGTTGCATTGCAGTTGCGGAGTCATTCTTACGTGTGGCGATGTTGAATTTACGCATCTCCATTTGCAGCTTCATATCGTTATCATCTGCGGCAGCAGCAAGTTTTTGGCTTTCAGCAACAGACGCAGCAAGTACTGGACTAGCGGCAGCAAGACTTCCAAGTAGGCCCGCAGTACCCTGACCTTTGCTTTTCTTACCCTTTTCAGAAGCTTGAGCAGCTACATTAAAACCATATTCAGTAATTGCTTTATTAAAAGCTTGTTCTTTAATTTGTTTAGACTTACCTGATTGTTTTTCTATCAAGTCTTGAAGTCCCTTCAAGTCCTCTTTGCTTTCGGCTTGCAGTTTGTCACGAAACTCGTCAAAAGTTTTCATGAATTCGTCTTTAGGCACGCCCTGTTCTTCAGCCATCTTTGTGATGGCTTTATCCATACTTGGGCTGAGTTTTTTTTGCTTTACAACAGGCTTTTCCTCTTGCGTATCTTTTGCAATAAAAGCAGGAGTAGACCGTGCGCCAGCACCTTTTGGTTGAGGGCGGTTAGCCATAGTAGGAGCAGGCGCTCTACCTGATTCCCGCATAACTCGGTTGTATTCAGAATTAGGATCGTTTTTTCTAGCAGTATCCCCAGTCCAATCTTGAATTAATTCAAAAGGTGATTTTGATTTACCAGCTTGTTGTAACGCCGCTTCAACGCCTAAATCTTCACTAGTTTGTGGCACTAACCCACGGTCAGCAAACGCAACGATGCCGCCATTTGCAGCATACATAATTTCTTCTTGACGCTCTTGTGGGATTTGGTCAAACGCGTTGCCAAGACCGTGACTTAAAGAAGCTGACTGTGCTTGTATTGCATTTAGTTGTGCGATACGTTCATCAATTGCATTTGCAGTATCAATATCACGACGAGCAAGCGCGGCTGATTTCATGTCCGTCAAAGCTTGTATGCTGTATGTATCGTCAATCAAATTTTCTTTGTTGTTTTGACTTGTTACATCGCCGCCATCTGCATAACGAACTACAGACTCACCATCCATAATCTGACCGCCATCGGCGTAGCTCTTCATTAATCCGCCATCTGCCGCCATCATTCTGGACAGGCCATACGCACCCATACCCAAGCCAGCAAGCTGACCCATTGTGCTACCGGGGGCTTCATACATAGTGCTTGTAGATTTTTGACCCAAAGGCATACCACGCACCAAGTCAGACATGAAGCCCAACTGCTTGTATGGGTAGTTCTGTTGGTTCTGGAAGTCCTGATACGCCATGTCCAGCGGACGCTGGGCTTGTTGTTGCATCTGACCGCCGTAAGCGCTTTGCAACTTGTTGATGTCCATGCCTTGCTGAAACTGCTGACCACCTAACTGACCAAGTTGACCTGCGCTTTGTAGAGCGGTTTGAAGTCCCTGCATACCAAGACCAGCACCGTATTGGCGAGACTGCTCACCCAATTGTTGTGCTTGCATCCGACGGGCTTGGTCGGCATTGAATTGTTGTTGAGCCTGTTGGAACGCGGCATTAGAGCCTTGGGCTTGAATATCACCCATCTGCTGACTAAGATTGCGCTCACGCTCTGCTCGCATGATGGCCTCCCGACCACCGCCAAAAGCACCGGCTTGAGTGGCTTGAGCTTGTTGTTGTGCGCCTTGAATTCCAGATTGCCGGGCAGCTTCACGCTTGCCAATATCAATGACGTTCTGTTGATACGGGTTCATGTAGAAGTTGGCTGCGTCCTGACCAAACGTACCGCCAGAGAATTTTCCGCCTTGATAATTAGTACCCAACGCGCCAATACCTGCGGCGGTGGCTAAGTCTGAACCTGTACCCAATTGCTGAGAAGGCTGCATATTTGCAGCGCCTTGAAACGCCTGTTGCTGCATGGGGGTAAACCCAGCAATTCGATTGCCGCCATACTGTTGATATGGGTTTTGGTTAATGTCGGTAAGCGCCGCGCCTTTAGCAAGGGTACTCTGTGCGTATGGACGCGCCCATTCTGGCAGTTCTACCGTCTGTGTAGTTTTATCAGCGGGTGCTGGCGCACTTCCACCACCGCCACCGCCGTCACCAAGGACTAAACCACCAGCCTTGCGGTAGGTCGCAGAATCACCGAGCGGTTCGCCCAATGCGTATAACTCACGACGAGAGTAGCTGCGTTTCATAATTCAATCCTCATTACTTGGTGGGTGTTTTCCATACCCATTTTCTTGTACATCTCAACAAGAGAACCTCTTGCCCAACATTGGGCTTTCTTTGCACCGTTGAGCCGCATAAATTCTTTGGCCTCATCAAACACGTAGTCTCTGACAACCCCTTTGCCACCCATCAAGTTCACATGCCCAACACGTTCCATCGGGTAGTCAATGAACTCAATTGTGCAAGCACCGGTTATGCCTTCACCGGGTTCTTCCCATACCAACAAATGCGTCTTGCCTGTGCGAATGCTGTACTCAATGAACTGCTCATTGTGTGACCCCGGCTCCAAGTCCATCGCTTTTTTGAGGAGGGGCAGAGCAACAGGCCATACAACTGGAAGGTGGTTAGGGTGAACGTGGTGCAGAGGCATAGTTACGCAGGGAGGTATTTCTCAGAGCGGCTGTTCTTTGCCACTTTACCTTTGCCTACAGTCTTACCGCGAGCCTTTTGGATTCTGTCCATCATTGCGTACAGCTTACGTGCGCCAGCTTCGGTTGAGCCATTGCCCAACTCAGAAACAATACGTGCAGGTACAACAAATTCACCGTCAGCCAGTCGTGCAGGTTGCTTCTTGCCAATCACCGCAGGGATGGAGTCGGACACGCCGTCACCGGGGCCACGCAGTAATCTGCCGCCATCAGAGTAACCACCAAGGTTGTAGCCTGCGTCAGAGATACTGCCACCTGCGGCACGACCAAAAGGTTGAGGCATACTAATCCCACCGCCACCGCCACCGCCAAGCCCACCAATATTTCCAATAGAGGGCTTATTTTTCTTTTTTTCTGCCGCTGCTTGCGCTTCTGCAAACTGTGGGTTTGGCATATATCTTTGTGCATTTGCATCAAAAATGAACTCATTATCCGCGTCAGCTACAAAAAGTTGTGGTGGATTTGGTAACGCAGTCGGTGGCGCGATTGGCATTTGTGCAGGGGCGCTTGTAGTTTGTTTCAAGTAGTCCGCATACTGGGCATTTGCGTCAATTTGGGGCGCTTGAGGTTGAGCCGCACGTTGGGCCTGCATTTGTTTAAACGCAAGCAATGCTGGTGTTTCAGTAGGGCGATCCGGGTCTGTTGCGACTCCACCATCTGCATACCCATACGTTGATTTAGCTTGCTCAGGAGTCAGTTTTGAGTACGAAGGCGCAAAGTACTGCTGCTCCCGACCATATGGATCTGACTGTGGAAACGGAGTGGTAGTTGGGTTCATAGAAAAACCATAGCGCTGCCCCATGTCTGTATCGGCTTTTTCTTCCTCTGGGGCTTTAGGCTTCATCATTTCAGCCGCAGTTGGCGAAAGAGCAGACCCGACCTTAGTGGCAAGTCCTATAGGATCTTTACCAATAAGATTACTAATCCCACCTTCTTGGCCCAAAGTCCCAAACCCTTTACCCATAGCGCCAAATCTATCACCTATTGACATATTGGCAAATTGCATTTTTGCTGCTTCGGGGGTTAAAGCTGCGTTTTGAACTGCTTGGAATTGTGCGCCTGAGTTTGCGCCAGCGCCAGCTAAAGCTTGATGATCCGCAAGCATCTGTGCTGTTGGCCCTTCTATTGGAGCCGCAAGTGCAGCCTGTTTAGCCATTTCTTGTTGTGCAAGGACTGACTGTTGAGCCATTGCCCCAGTGCCTGCAAGGTCGGCGGCGGCTGGTGCGGCGGCAGCTTGAACCCCTTGCATAGCTATAGATTCGCCCAACCCCGCACCACCATAAGCACCAAGACCCGCCATCAAGCCCTTCTCAAGGCTACCAGTCATGGCAAAGCTTAAACCGCCTGTTATTAAACCAGCAGTCATTGGATTAATTGCCCCGCCAGAAACCGCCATCAAGCCAGCACCAGCCACCATAGGCAGGATAGACTCAAGGAAGCCAGCTTCGGGTAAACCCGTGTGTGGGTTGGTGGTCAGTTGACCGCCGTGGGCTTTGGCAATCGCGTTTAAGCTGTTCACTTCCCGAGGGGACATGTGAACCATTGTGGAATCATTACCACGACCATGCGAAGACAAGTGTTGGGCTGCGATTTGTAGGCTCATTTTTGCCTCATTTAAACGGGTTTATTGATAGTATCATGGGAATGCTTTTTAGCCAACTTTCCAGTTGGTTCCGTCAGAATAGACTGGAACTGTTACCGCCCCACCAGCCGCCACGGTTGAACCAAAAGTTGGAGTCAGAGCATCAGACACAAACGTCCTTGCGCCTTGTCTTGAATCTACTGCGCTGGGTAGGTCAGCCACGGCGTACACCGTTGATGCCAATACCGTCTGTTTCAGCACGTTATCCATTTGGTTGAAATACAACCGAAAAATATTGTTTAGCTGGTCTTGGTACTGCCGGTCATACTGCTCTGGGGCTAACGGGGTATTTGGTGCAGACGGCGCAATAAAGGCGGTTAAGTTTATTGCCATTACGAACCCCTGCGTCCGTCGGGCTTGATGTCAATACGAGGCGCACCCAACTGCCACTGTAGGCCAAGCTGAGTGCCGTCAACCCTAAACGACATCTGACGACCACGTACCCTGACATAAATATACTGGGTGAACTGTTCGACCGGAACAGTTGCTGTGCGGGTAACAGTGCCGGAACTTACGCCACCTTCAGACTCGGGCGTGTTGTACCCAGAGCCGGAATTTTGCAACGGCTTAATGGTCATGGTGACTTGTGGGCTGGCGGCAGTAGAGCCACGGAACGTGATGTCTGGGATTATTCTCCAGATGAACCCAAAGTTATGCCCGTCACCAATGTCAAACTCAGAGGAGACGATGTATGAATCAATAGCCACGGCATTTTCTGTGGTGCGGTCATCTACGCCATACTCATGGTACACAAGGTTGTTTGAATACGTAGCGCCGATGGGGTATTCGTTGATGCCAGAGTCCAACCAAGCAGTCCTGCCCAAAGTGCCGTAGTACCAAATGTCTTCTGCGTAGTTGTACACAACATACTTGTCAATCACGGTTGAGGTAGAAGAGCAGTAAAACCACCAAACTTCATTGAAGCCTTCGCTTGTACCAGCAAAGAACTGTGACTGCTGTTGGAGGTTAATGTCTTGGAAAATGTACTGACGCAGGTCACAGCGCAAAGTTTGAATGCGACCATCGTATTTGTAGAACTTGTCTATGCCCATCCAGTAAATAACGCCAGAGGCAATGACCGCCGTGTTAAATCCAGCAATTGAGATGTTGTCACCAAGAAGTTGTGAACCCCAAACATAGGGTGGGCCAAGGTATTGCAGAGAATACAAAGACGCATCTGTGAACACAACGATCTCTTGCCGCGCCTGCACTGCTGTGCGGATTTCAGAACCGTGGGACAGTCGGATAAAGCCAGCCTGATTGGTTGCCGCAGGTGTCCACGCAACAACCGACTCTTGGTCTGACCAACGAATCAGCATGGGGTCAAGCGTACCGCCACCAAAAGGTGTAGCGCCAAACGCAATAGTGAACCGACTTGCGTCCGACACCATGACAAAATCCACGGCTGCTGGCACATCCGATGCACCGCCCAAAGAAGTCACTGGGATGGCGCGAGGAGAAACGTAATGCGTACCAGACTGCGTTCCAGATGTGGTTATGTACACCCCAGCCACTGCGTTTGCATAGGTGGTTGAAAGTCTAAACGTCGAGCCGGAAGCGCCGCTTACATAGTACACAGTACCTGAAGTCAACCCAGTCGGCAGTGCGCCGGAGGTAAGAAGAACAACAGCCATTGTGTCAATTAAGCTGCCATAACTAAGTGTAAACACACCGGGGGTTGCTATGGTTATAGTTACTGGGTTTGGTGAAGACCCAACTGAAGCGTTCCAGTAGTACATCGGGCCACCACGATAGGCAAAGATCAAGTCCTGCCCAAAGTTAGCCTGTGACCAAATCCTGATAGGGGACACACTCGCAGTGCCAATACCCCAAGGCCCTTCACCCCAAGGGCCAGCGCCCCAGCCAGTTAAAGGTTGTGCAACATCTTTACCGACATTGATATCGTAGTACGCATTGACCGGATTGCCGCCATTCCCAGTGTCATACACGCCAGCCGCAACAGGGGACTGAATTGTGTAAGAGTTGGTGTTAACAACTGTAATTTGAAAGCTTTGGTTAAGAACTTCAGCCGTGATGCCGCTATTGACGTACAGGGAGAACGTGCCTGATCCTGCGGTTGATGTGCTGATTGCTGCGCCGTTTGGCACGTTGGTGAAATTGACGGTTGTGCCTGACACTACGTTGATGTAGTACTGAGTGTTTTCAGCCAAGCCGCCGGGTAAGGATGAAGAGCCAAGATTGACGGTATATGTCAAGCCAGTCGGTGTCCCTGCGGTTGTTGTGATAGCTGCGCCGCCAGAAGTAGCCGACAAAGTAAATGTAGTTGACCCGTTGGTCGCAATTATGTAATAAATGGTTGGGTTGGTATACCCAGTTATTGATCCAGTCCCACCAAAAGTTCCGCTGATAGTCAAAGTCTGACCAATTGCCAAAGTTGAAGATGATGCAGTACAAGTAAATTGACCCGCTGTACCGGCAATAGCAACGCCGCTTAAAGTGATGTTGTCACTTTTTGTCAGGAGTACAGGAGTGTTTTGTGCGAGCGCAGTAGTCAGGACAAAGTTTGTGGCTGTGGAGCGTGTAAACGCCTGTGTGCTTAGAGCTACTGCGCCCAAGAAATTAACAAAGTCGCCATCCGCCGCGCCGTGCGATGCGTCTGTAACCGTGATGGTGGTTGAGCCTGCGGTTGCTGCAAAAGGGCCATTTAAACTCATCTGCACCGAACGCAGTGGTGTGATGTCGTCGTAAGCGCCGCCGCTGGATATATAGAACTTCAGGTTTGTGCCAACGCCGATGTAGTTAATGCCAGTTAAGCTGTCCCATGTCCATAATGAGCGGCATGTACCCTCAAAGGTACTAGTAGAAATCTGTTGCCAGCCGCCAATCTTTTCTGGTGTGCCTTGACGAAAGCGCACTTTGTCGCAGTCGTAGTAACCCCCTTCGGTGGTGTACCTTGTGTTTTCCCTGTTTATACCGGGCTTGAAGAGGATCTTTTGTAATGGCATGGTTAACCTACATTGCGCTCAAAATGAGGGCAATCAACAAGGGACTTGAAGTTGCCGCCCCAGCGGTTCTTTGGATGCAAGGTCTCCCAATACGCACCCAGAGGCGCGAGGATTGTTTTATCCCAAATAATCTTTCCATCCTTGAAAAAATTCAAATCTATGGCGCACCGCTTTAGATGGATGGAGTTCATTGTCTTGGATCGACCCGTCTTGAAGTAAATGGCTTGCTGCTCGGGTGTACGGGCAAGTTCCCCGCCGGTCACCACAAACCCTTGGTCTGTAGCATATTGGATTAGCTTGCACATGTCCAGCAAGAATGCGGCTTGTTCAGTGTTTAAACTCATTTTTTGACTTTCATATCAGCCAGCTTTTCTATGGTTCTGCCACCAAAGTAAGCCCCCATAATAAGCATCCCCCAGTTTCCCAGCAGGGTGACATAGGACTCGTTGGCGTTGTACCCGTAGGCTGACATCATGGCAAACAGAAAGTACCCCAAGAAAATGGCAATAAGACTCATGGGGCGGATGTTCTTGGATAGCCAAGAATCGCTGTTCATATCCGATTTCCAGCGGTCTGTGACGTTGTTGTCCTCATTCTTGGCGGCATCGGCAAACATTTGCAATTCAGCCAATTCCATCTTGGCCTTCTCAATACCCAGTTCAAGCAGGCGTTCTTCGTGTTCATACTGAAGCTGGCGCAGGTTGCTTACATCTTCTGCGGTTGGATTGTCAGGGATCTTCACGCCAAGCGTTTTCTCAACCACCTCTTTGCCTTTGGCTTGGATGGCAGAAGACAGTAACCCCAAGCCGTTTTCGGCTAGGCTACCTAGGAGGGACGCTACTATTGGAATCATCTCTTTTTTCCTTTTCAACTTGTCTACGCAGTTTTTCCATCTTCTCAATCTGCGCTTGAGCTTCTTTTTTGGTTTGCAATACGTCCATGTACAGCACCCCAATCAGTGGCAGCAACAATACTACAAGAACACAAGCTGCTATCCACCCCACAACTATCTCCCAATCTTGTACAAGAGGCCGAGGAGCAACCACATATATAGGAGGAATAGGATAGTCGCCAGCAGATACGCCTGCCTTTCTCTTAGGAGCCGCTCCTCTTCCTTGCGTTGCCATGACTCATCATCCCGTTTCTTCCTTGCTTTGTCCTGCTCTATCTTGATGACATCCCGCATATCAAACACTTTGCTATACAAAGCCCCCATCTCTTTGGGAGCGCCGTACACCATTGCTTCTCTTATCTCCGTCTCTAACAACGCCATCTGGTCTTGAGCCATGACCCGCTTTAGGGCGGCTTCCATCAGGTTGGCATCAGGGTCGTAGACTGTCTTGCTTTTCTCTTCCTCTTCCCTTATGTGGTCGGCAAGCTGTTCTTGCAGTTTGAAAAATTGAGAAAGCTGAGTAACGATGTCTGCCATGACTTGGGTTTCGTCAACGGCAACGTAGGCTTCCTTCTTTTTCGCCACAGGCTTGGGGCTTGCGGTGGGCGCTGCTCCGAAAAGCTTTTGCCAGAAACTTCTGACTGCTTTGGCATCTGTAACAACTTCATCAACAGTCTTCTTGATCTCCATGAAAGATGTTTTGGCATCTTTGTACAACTTGCATCCCTGCTTGATTGCGGCGACGCAGGCATTGGCGGCAAAGAGGATGGAGATCGGGTCAATTATTTAGCCTCAAGCGCAGTGATTCGTGCTGTCAGGGCTGTGATGGTGCTAGATTGGGCATCTACCAATGCCTTGAGTTCTTGGATGGCGGCTGTTAATGTGGCAACCAAGAATGATGTGTCGATGCCTTGGTAAACAGGGCGAGTAGCCTCATTGCCGTCTTCGTCTGTGTATGTTTCAACAGCATCTTTCTCGCCATTAACGCAGTCAGGAACAACCTCTTGCAGTTCGTGAGCAATAAATCCTTGACTGCTTGAGCCGTCTACATTC
>Ga0315905_10000265_pt1 | contig 56534 bp, 49 predicted proteins | sample LakEriMetagenome_5_FD_203522 | JGI IMG/M metagenome (GOLD analysis project Ga0315905, IMG submission 203522) | Freshwater fungal communities from buoy surface, Lake Erie, Ohio, United States - Buoy 4 MA121 | ecosystem: Environmental > Aquatic > Freshwater > Lake | place: USA: Lake Erie, Ohio...
GGGGCGGGAGTCAGAACTCCCGCCCCGCCGCTTTTTGGTAGTAACCAGATCCGGCTATATCAGGCGCCGGGCTTGGTGTCGGAGGTTTCCGTGGTGGTGGTCTGGCTTTGGGTCAGTTCCACGGGAGTCTTGGTGCCGCTGATATCGATGGTCAGGTTGCCCTTCACATCCATGGTCATGCTGGACTTGGCGGGGCGCCCCTTGGCGGAGTCAAAAAGCACCTCTCCAGATGCCTTGGTGCTTTCCAGGGTGGCCTTCTCGATCTTGAAGGGAAGGGCACCCGAGGAACTGCTGCCCGGCTCGTACTTCAGGGTTGCGGTGATGCCGATCTTGTCGAGGGCGTCCGCTTTGCCGTTGTAGGTGTACTTGTAGTCGCTGAGGTAGGAACCGATGGGGCCGAGCTTCAGGGTGTTCTTCAGCTCCCACGAGTCGCCCTGGGCCACTTCCTTGTTCGGAACCACGCGGAAGGTGGGCTCGGACATGTCGATGAAGGCCTTCTCGTCCAGGATGCCGTTGAGCAGCGGCTGCATGGCGGGGTTGGCGTTCACCAGCTTCTTGACGAACTCCTCGCGATCAAGGACCTTGATGATCTTGTTTTCCTTGGTGTCGAGCAGAACGGTGAACTCGGCGCCAACCAAGGCCTTGAAGAACTCGCTCAGCGGGTTGCCGGGGCCGGAGGGATTCTTCGAGTTGTACTCAATCTTGGTTCCGCCGATATCGATGGCCATTTCCACGGCCTCGATCTTCTGCTTCAGGGTCCAGGTGTCGCCTTCCTGCTTGGTGGGGGTCCAAGCGAACAGGAAGGTTTGCTTCTGCTCCTGGTTCACCTTGCTGCCCTGAACCACCAGCTCCTGCTTGGTGGTGGTGGTCATGCTTTGATAGAAGGTCTTGTCCTTGGTGAAGGTCCAGGCAAGCTTGGCCTTGGCACCGGAGGAGGCGGGAGCCTTTGGCGCGTCCTTGGGGGCTTCCTTGGCGGCCTCTTTCGGGGCTTCCTTGGGCTTTTCAGCGGCTTTTTCCTGGGCCATGGCGGGCAGCCACACAACGCCCAGACTCAACAACGCCATTGGAATCCAACGCAAAGTCATCACCCAAACCTCCCGAGCGACGGGCGAACCCAAGGGATCCCTTGGTGAAGTAGTCCATTGACTGTTAAAGCTACACCGGGCAACAACGGAAACAAGCCCAACGACCAGCCTGCCAAGGCAGAGAGGTAGGTCAGGGATTCCTTGCTACAAAAGCCTGCAGCTTTCTTATATGAGATTATAGTTTTTGCGTGTTCGGTTTCCAGCCGGATTCAAAATCGCTTCCGGGAGAATGCCTGTGGATTTGCTCACCACCCTGTCTGGTTCCGCCATGGAAAGGTTTTTTCCAGCCGGTTGGAATTTGGGGGTTATTGACAAGCTGGGCGATTTGCGTGGCGAGGGGCTTGCCAAGCCGAGGCCTTGGTGGAATCCTGGATTTCAGCTGGTACCCTGCGGCACTTTGGCTGATTTCGACACCATGCTGGGCCATGCCATCGCGCTCGAAATCCGGCAGGCGAAGGAGCAGGGCCGCCAGTTGGCGATGATTCTCCCCGTTGGGCCCATGGGCATGTACCGGTGGGCTGTCTGGTTTCTAAAGCAATGGGGCGTGGATTGCCTGCATGTGCATGGTTTCAACATGGACGAGTGGAGCGACGCCCAGGGAAACACCCTGCCCGGCGACCATCCCGGGGCCTTTCAACACGCCATGGAGCAGGCCTTCTACGGCCCGTTGGGCGCGGCCACGGTTCCCCTGTCCCAGAGGCATTTCGCCACCCGGGAAAAACTGCCCACCTACGCCGACCGCATCGGCGAGTTGAAGTCCAAGGGGGCCAGGCTGGTGACGGTTTTTGGGATAGGGCGGGTCTGCCATATCGCCTTTTGGGAGCCCCAGTTCGCGGGGGAGTACCCGTCCGCCAGGGAATGGGCGGCCGACACCCACCGGTTGGGGGCCAAGTTGCACCCGCTCACCATCGAGCAGAACGCCCTGACGAGCTTCAAGAGCTGGACCACGCGGGTGCCGGCCTTTGCCAACACCATCGGGCCGGGCCTTTTCCTGCAAAGCGACGGCATCCTGGGCGGTGCCGATGGCATGCTGGGCCGCGGCATGCAGTGGCAAGGCCTGTCGCTGCGCATGACGCTGGCGCACGAGCCCACCCCGTGGATCCCCAGCAGCCACATGACCACACTGCCCGGCAAGCTGTTCGTGCTCAGCGAATTGCTGGACGGACTGGATCCCGAGTGCAACTGACCCCGGATCAGGCCTTTCGGATGGTGGCCAGCGCGGCCAGGGCCTCGGCCCTGGCCTTGTCATGCTGGACCAGTGGCATCGGGTAATCCTTGCCCAGTCGCACCCCCGCCTCGGCCAGCACCAGGGGCGGCGCCTCCCACGGGCGATGGATGTATTCGGCGGGCATTTTGGCCAACTCGGGTACATGCTTGCGCACATAGTCGCCCGCGGGGTCGAATTTTTCACCCTGCCCCACCGGGTTGAACACCCGGAAGTAGGGAGCAGCGTCGGCCCCGCACCCTCCCACCCACTGCCATCCCAGGGTGTTGCTGGCCAGATCGGCGTCCGCCAGCGTGTCCCAAAACCAACGCGCCCCGTTTAGCCAGTTTTGGATCAGGTCTTTCACCAGAAATGAACCGGCGATCATGCGTACCCGGTTGTGCATCCACCCGGTTGACCACAGCTCACGCATGCCGGCATCCACCATCGGGTAGCCCGTGCGACCCCTTTCCCAGGCTTTCAGCGCCTTGTCGTCATTCTTCCAAGGGAAACGATCGTAGTCTTCCCGCAGCGGGCGCGAGTGGGTGTGCGGGAAGTGAAAGAGCAGGTGGTAGGCGAATTCTCGCCAGCCCAGCTCCTTGAAAAAATGCTCCACGCCGCCGGGAAGTTTGGCTCCCGGTTTCAAACCAGTCGCTTCCAGAACGGCGTGCCAGGCCTGCCGTGGGCTAATCTCCCCGCTGGCCAGATAAGGCGACAGGCGGCTGGTGCCGAAATCCGCCGGGAAATTGCGTCCTTCCAGATAACCCGTGGCGGCCTCGCGGCCGAAGCGATCCGCCAGGTCCAGGGCGGCCGCCTCCCCGTGTTTCCAGGTGGCCCGCATGGTTCCATCCCACGGGATGGCGGGAAGCAATTTCAATCCCGCCAGGGGTTCGGACTTGGGCCATTGGCCGGGGGACCGGATGGAACGGGGGGAAGGCCATGGGGCCTCGGGGTGCCATCCGTCGTAGGCGCCTTTCCACATCGGGGTGAAAACCTGGAAGGGTTTGCCCTGCTTGTTTTGGACCTCCGGTGGTTCCTTGAGCAGGCAGCCGTTGAAGCTTTCCACCTCCAGGCCGTCCGCCTTGAGCTGTTTTTTCACCTCGCTGTCGCGGGCGATGACGGCAGGCTCCCACCGGCGGTTCCAGTAAACCGCCTGGGCGCCTGTTTCCTTGGCCAGGGCTCGGAGAGTTTTCAGCGCCGGCCCCTTGCGCAAGATTAGATTGGAGCCCTTGTTTTCGAGGTTTTCCGCCAGCTTCGCGAGCGCGTGGTGGGTCCACCAGCGTTTGGCTGCCCCCTGGGGCCACTCCCCCTCTTCCTCGGGGCTCCAGATGAATACGGGCAAAACCGGCCGACCCGATTGCGAGGCGCGGTGCAGGGCCGGGTTATCCCCCAGGCGCAAGTCGTGTCGAAACCAGACAATCACAGGGGGGGTATTTTCGGCCATGGGATTCCTTTCGGGTCAGGCGCGCGTTTTCAGGGTGGAGAGGCCGCCATCCACGGCAAGCACCTGCCCCGTCACCCAGGAGTTGCAGGGGTCGAGGAAAAATTCGATGGCTCGGGCGATGTCATCCGGTTCCCCAAGCCTGCCAAGCGGGTGCATGGCGATACTGGCTTTGGTGGAAGCCTCGTTTTGGGTGAGCCGCGCGGTCAAGGGTGTGCGAGTCAATCCAGGGGCGACGACATTCACCCGGATGTTGCGCCCGGCATAGCTGGCCGCGGCGCTCAGCGCCAAACCGTTGATTCCGGCCTTGGCCGCGGCGATCGCCTCATGGTTGGGCAAACCGATCTCGCAGGCAGCGGTTCCAAGCAAAACGATCGAGCCGCCAGTTTCGCGCATGGCGTTGGCCCCGGCGCGGACGCAGGAAAAAGCGGTGACGAGGTTGGTTGTCAGCACCTGTTGGAATTCATCGGGGGTGGTCAAGTGGGCCGGTTTCAGCAATATCGACCCGACACAGTTGACAATGCCATCGAGGCGGCCGTGGAGTTGACGCGCCTTTTCGACCAGTTGATCGATATAGGCCGGGGCTGTGGCGTCGCCTGACAGGGCTTGGCCGTTCACTTCGCTGGCCAGTGATTGGAGCGGTTCGGCCCGCCTGCCCCCCAGAACCAGGTTGGCCGCCTGGTTTTTTGCCAGCCGCCTGCACAAGGCCGATCCGATGCCACCCGCGGCGCCGACCACCACATAAACCGGCATCGGACTGAAATCTGGAAGGGTCATGCGAGGTCGCCCCGGCTGTTAGGTCATAGAAACCCAGTCAACATTAGTAGGCGGGGCCAGCCGGGGGGCGGGAGAAAATCGCTAACCAATTTCGGAGGCCATTTTCAAACGGATCCGGCCGGCTTGCTTGCGGATTTGCTGGAGATCGTCGGCCGTGAGCCTGGCAAGGTTTTTGACCTGCAGGCTCATGCGCGGGTTTTTGGCCAAAAGTTTTTGGTGGCGGTCGAGAAAATCCCAGTACAGCGTGGTGAACGGGCAGGCCGATTCCCCTTTGGATTCCTCGGGCTTGTAACGGCAACCACGGCAATGGTTGCCCATGCGCTGGATGTATTTGCCGGTGGCCGCGTACGGCTTGGAGGCCATGACGCCTCCATCGGCGTATTGCGACATGCCCAGCGTGTTGGGCAGTTCCACCCATTCCACGGCATCGACATAGACCGCAAGGTACCAGGCGTGCACTTCCTTGGGATCGACGCCCAGCAGCAGCGCGAAAAGCCCGGTCACCATCAATCGCTGGATATGGTGCGCGTATCCCAGCCGCAGGGTTTGGGAAATGGCGTCGCGCAGGCAGGCCATGTCGGTTTCGCCGGTCCAGAAAAAACCGGGCAGGGGTTGTCGGGCGTTCAGGGTGTTCCGTTCGAGGTAGCCTGGCATGTGCAGCCAGTACACTCCGCGCACGAATTCGCGCCATCCCAAAATCTGGCGGATAAAGCCCTCCGCGCCGGCAAGGGGAACCAGGCCGGCCCGCCAGGCCTCCTCGGCCTTGCGGCAAACCGTGAGCGGTGCAATCAACTTCAGGTTGAGCGCCGCTGAAATGCGGGAGTGGTAGAGCCAGGGCTCGCCCTCCCACATGGCATCCTGATAAGCCCCGAACCAGGGCAGCCGATTCGCGATGAAATCATCCAGCGCCTGTTCGGCTTGCTCCGGTGTGACCGGCCAATCGAAGGATTGGGTCTGTCCCGGATGGTCGGGGAATTGCTTGCCGACCAGCTCGATCACCGCGCGGGTGATGGAGTCGGGGGGAAAGGCCACAGGCTTCGGCAGCATCCCGGGGCCGTTCTTGCCGAAGGAGGAACGGTTTTCAGCATCGTAATTCCAGGCCCCGCCGGCGGGTGTCTCGCCGTCCATCAGGATGCCGTGCTTTTGCCGCATGGGGCGGTAGAAGAATTCCATGCGGAGTTGCTTGCGACCCTCGGCGTGCCGGGCGAAATCCTCCCGTGTGGATAGGAAATGGGTATCCACCAATTCGCTGAAAGGACATTTCTCGTCCCGCAGCACGGTGAGCAGTTCCTCCCTCACCCGATAATCGCCGGGCTCCACAAAAGCGACCTCCGCCGGTTGATGGCGACGGATGGCGCGCCGCAACTCCCCTCCGAGGCTGTGGGTGTTTTCGGGGTCATCCAGGTGGACGTGGTCCACGGTCCAACCGCGCTGGCCCATTTCCTGTGAAAAATGCCGCATCGCTGACAAAAACAGGGCTGTCCGTGCCTTGTGGGACCAGACATGGGTGGATTCGCCCCGCACCTCGGCGAGAAAAACCCTGTCATTGGCGGCCTGAAACCCGTCCAAGGCCGGGGATTTCCGGTCCAATTGGTCGCCAAGCACCACCACCAGGCGCCGGCAGGCATGATTTTTGGCGCCCTTGGTCGTTTTGCCCATTGGTTTTCCCGGTTTTTTCCGCGCGGATTAAGCGTATCTCATGAAGATGCCAGTCCATTTTCCCACCATTAACTGGTAGGCTGGAATTTCTGCCAGCGTTCCGTTGCAAAGGCTTTTTCCCACCCCGGCCCTTGAATTTGATTCAGAGAGACGGCTCCATGTCCCAGGCGTTCGGTGGTTCCAAATCGATGGAACAGAGCAAGACCATCACCCCCTACGGTTTCGCGCGTGTGGCCACAGCGGTCCCGCAGTTGCACCTGGCGGACCCCAACGCCAACGCCCGCGAGACGGTGGAGATGCTGGCGGAGGCCGATCGGGAAGGGGTGGATGTCATCGTATTCCCCGAGCTGGGCCTGACGGGATACACCTGCGGAGACCTGTTCGCCCAAAGCGCATTGCTGGACGCCGCGCTTGCCGCCCTGGAAACCGTTCGTCAGGCAACCCTGGAGGGATACCAGGGGCTGGCGGTGGTGGGGTTGCCCGTTCGCCACCATGGAAGGCTGTTCAACTGTGCAGCCGTTTTGGCGCATGGCATGGTGCTTGGCCTGATCCCCAAAAGCCACCTTCCCAACCACCTGGAATTTTACGAGGCCCGCCATTTCGCACCGGGCAGGAACCAGTCGGGCGGCATGGTGAAAACAGGAGACCGTCAGATTCCTTTCGGTGTGGACCTGTTGTTTCCCCACCGTCAGATCCCGGGTTTGGTGGTCGGCGTGGAGATTTGTGAAGACCTTTGGGTTCCGGTCCCTCCGAGCTCCGCCCAAGCCATGGCGGGGGCCACGGTTTTGTTGAACCTCTCGGCCAGTAATGAGGTGGTGGGGAAGGCCAGCTACCGTCGCACCCTGGTGCAGGCCCAATCGGGCCGCTGTCTGGCGGCCTACCTTTACGCCTCGGCAGGGGTGGGCGAATCCTCGAGCGACCTGGTGTTTGGCGGTCAAACACTCATCGCCGAAAGCGGCCAAATTCTGGCGGAGGGTAACAGGTTCAGCCACCACAATCGGCTGATGGTCGCCGACATCGACTTGCAAAAACTGGCTCACGACCGGCAGGTGTCGAGCACTTTCGCAGGGGACCCGGTTTCAGGGGGCACCTTCCGGTCGTTCGGGTGGGGTGTCGCTGAAAGGAAAAAGCCCGCGGAGGCCCCACTGCGCCGTGTGCTGGAGGCCAGCCCTTTTGTCCCGGCCCACCCGGCCACGCGGGACGAGCGTTGCGAGGAAATTTTTTCCATCCAGGTGGAAGGATTGGCCCGTCGCCTGCGTCAGGTTCCAGTCCGGAATCTGACCCTGGGAGTTTCCGGAGGGCTGGATTCCACATTGGCCCTGATGGTCACGGTGGCTGCTTTGGACCGGCTGGCCTTGCCCAGGACCCAGTTGCTGGGACTGTCGATGCCGGGGTTTGGCACCACCCGGCGCACGCGGGAAAACGCACGGGCCCTGATGCGTTTGCTGAAGGTAAGCGACGAGGAAATAGATATCCGGGCACTGACGCTCGAGGAACTGAAGGCCCAAAAACACGATCCCTTCGGCATCAGCCTGGCGGGCAAATCGGTGGACAAAGTCCAAAAGGAGTTGGAGAACCTGCCCCGCCACGAGCGAAATGACCTGGTGTTTGAGAACACCCAGGCCCGGGTGCGGACCAGCCTGCTGATGAACAAGGGGTTCGCGCTGGGCACAGGGGACCTTTCCGAACTGGCGCTGGGATGGTGCACCTACAACGCCGACCATATGAGCATGTATTCGGTGAACTCCTCGGTGCCCAAAAGTCTGGTGCGTTTCATGGTGGAGTGGATCGCCAACCATCGTCACGAGGGGGAAATCACGGAGCGGTTGCTGGATGTAGCCGCCACTCCCATTTCGCCGGAATTATTGCCGACCGGCCCGGGCGGAACGCCCGGCCAATCCACCGAGGACGCGGTGGGCCCGTACGAGTTGCACGATTTCTTCCTGTTCCATTTCCTCCGTCACGGGGCCAGCCCGGAGCGGATCCTTTGGCTGGCGATGCAGGCCCCTTTCCGGGGAACCTACACCGAGGAAGATATTCGCCGTCGTTTGCACCTTTTCCTGCTGCGTTTCTTTGGCCAGCAATACAAGCGGAATTGCCTGCCCGACGGACCCAAGGTGGGAACCGTCACCTTGTCGCCGCGCGGGGACTGGCGCATGCCGGCGGATGCGAACCCAAGCGCCTGGCTGGGTTGGATGTCGGGATCAAGATAGGTTTTTATATCTATAAATGATTGGGTTTGGTTTCACGAAAACGGCCTGGTCAAGCGCCAACTGTCCGATCGGGCTGTCGCAGGCCTTGTTTTACCCAAAAAGTTTCGCCAACCGGTTCAAAGGCGGGCATTTTCCCATCGGGAAAATGCATTTCAAACCCTACCACGGTTCCAACCGTAAAATGATTATCCGCGGATTTGCTTGCTTTTGAAAAGTGACCAATACTGCGGTTGTTGGCTCAATTGGCTGATTTATGCTTGGGTTGGGTTGTGACAGGTCCCGAACCCATTCGATTCCCATCCACTGCTTGACTCCGCAGGAATAGCACCATGGGCTCCAGCAACCTTGGCCCCAGATTGTCACAGAAAATCTGGCTTGAACACCTGGAACGGCGCGATGTTCCGGCGGTTGTTCTGGACATGGATCTGGTGAAGCAGAACCCGGCGGATTTCCGCCAGGACACGATCCTGCTGAAGCTGACCTCGCTGGACTCTCCCAACTACAGTCCCAACGCCTACGCTCCGGGGTTGCAACTGGTCCAGAAGTACCAGATTCTCCCAAACCTGTACGAGGCGAGAATCACGGGCAAGACGCTCTACGAGACGCTGCAAAATCTGGCGCCGAGCAACAAGGTGGACCTGGTCCAACCCAACGCCAAAATCACCGCCAACGCCATCCCGAACGACCCAAGCTTTTCCAAACTGTACGCACTCAACAACACCAGCCAGACTGGTGGCAGGTTTGATGCCGACATTGATGGACCGGAGGCTTGGGATTCCTTCACCGGCAACGGCCAAACGGTTGTGGCGGTGATCGATACCGGTGTGGATTACACCCACCAGGATCTCAAGGAAAATATCTGGACCAATTCCCGCGAAATCGCGGGCAACGGGATGGATGACGACGGCAATGGCTATGTGGACGACATCCACGGCTACGACTTTGCCAACAACGATCCGGACCCGATGGACGACAACGGGCACGGCACGCATGTCTCAGGAACCATCGGGGCGGTTGGGAACAACGGAATCGGTATTTCGGGTGTGTCCTGGCGCACCCGGATCATGGCCCTCAAGTTCCTCGACGCCTCGGGTAGTGGCTACCTTTCCGACGCCATCCGGGCCCTGGATTACGCGGTGGCCAACGGTGCCCGTATTTCCAACAACAGTTGGGGCGGTGGCGGATACGAGGCCACCCTTGGCCAGGCGATTTCCAAGGCCGCCGGGATGGGGCACATCTTTGTTGCGGCGGCCGGAAACTCGGCCGGTAACAACGATGTGACCGCCAGTTACCCCGCCAGCTACGCCTACGACAATGTGGTGGCAGTGGCCGCCACCGACCAGAACGACAACCTGGCTTCGTTCTCCAACTATGGCGCGACCACGGTGGATATCGCGGCGCCTGGGGTGAATATTTACAGCACCCTGCCCGGAAACGCGTATGGGGCCTACAGTGGCACGTCCATGGCCGCCCCCCATGTGGCGGGGGCTCTCGCGCTCTATCTGGATGCCAATCCTTCCGCCTCCTCCTCGCAGGCCCTCGCCGCCTTGTATCAAGGGGCCGACTCGCTCGTTTCCTTGACCAATCGCGTGGCCGGTAGCAGGCGCTTGAACATCGGCAACATGTTAAAGGGGACATCCTCCACGCCGCCACCCACCGACCTTGCCGGTGCCAAGGTCACGAAGGGGCAATTCAACTCCGTCAACAACCAGGTCTCGAGCGCCACGCTGACCTTTTCCGAGGCGATCGACCCTGCCAGTTTCACCATCTCCGACCTGGTTTTCCGAGGTCCTTCAGGGGTCCTGCCAGTAACCGGTGTCACCCCGGTTTCCGGAAGCGGCAACCAGCAGTTCACGGTTTCCTTCGACCCGTTTTCCCAAGCCGGAAACTACAACCTGCAGGTTGGACCCGGCGTCAAGGATGTCGCCGGCAACCTCATGGATCAGAATGGCAACGGGGTGAACGGCGAGTCGACCGACATTTTTAGCCTGGCTTGGTCCCAGCAGGCCCAAACGGTCTACAGCAACACCACCGATGTGACCATCAAGGACCTGCGGACAGTTTCCTCTTCCATTCAGGTGGGGGCGGACCTGATTGTGGGTGACCTGAATGTGCGTCTGAATATCAGCCACACCTATGTGAGTGATCTGGTGCTTGTGGTTCAGGCTCCCTGGGGTTCCCAGTACACCCTGTTCAACCGGCGTGGCGGCAGTGGTGACCATTTGGTGAACACCTTGTTCGATGACCAGGCTGCCGCCGGGATCGCGCAGGGGTTGGCCCCGTTTACCGGTAGTTTCCGGCCCGAGGGCCCCCTATCCGGCGTGAACGGTCGCAACGCTAAGGGTACCTGGACCCTGTTTGTGTCTGATCGGCAAACACGGGATTCGGGCAAGCTGCTGGACTGGACCCTTGAGTTCACGCAACAAACCCAGGTGGCCAGCCTGGCCGGCCGCCGACTGACCCCCGCCCTGCTGCAGACCATGGTGTCCATCCAAAGTGAGGATCTGCCCGCGGGAGATGTTTGGCGAGGTGGGGCACTTCTGGCCAGTCCGATGCCAGCCTTGCCAGTGGTACAAGCCAAGGTTGCAAGCCCGTCGGTTGGATCCATCCCCATGCCGGTGGGCAAGGACTCCATGCCCCCACCGCGGTTGGCGATGCTCGCAATGCTCGACAGGTTGGTCTGGTCGCGCATGGTTTCGGAAAACGTCTATTCACCCCGAGCGCGGGTGAAATTGGCCTGAACCACCATTGAGTGAAACCAAACAAAAGCCCCCTCGTCGGCAATCCGGCGAGGGGGTTTTTGTTTGTGGAGGTTGCCAAATCAGCGAGCTGGCAATTGGTTGGGCAGCGGGGCGGCGGCGGGAGCCGGAGCCGGAAGCGTGGGGGTGGCGGGGGTGGTGGCCACCGGTCCGACCAGGCTGGAGCCAGCGCCGGTGGCGGGAATGCCCTGGATGGCGATTGGGCCAACCGGGCCTTCCACCAACTGGGGCGCCGAATTCTGGAACCCGTCAATCACCACATGGCCAAAGGCCGCGGGGGAGAAGGCGTTGTACTGCCGGTAGCAGATATTGAAGCCTTGCTTGCAATTATTCGGCATGACGAAAAGGCCGAAGGTCCGGGCCTGGGCGGGAACAGCCATCAGGCCGATTCCCATGGCGATCATCCAAGTCTTCATGGTTGTGCTTCCTTCACGGGTGCGCAGTCAGCAGTGCTGCCATCACTCTTCCTGAGGATGGTCTGCTCCTTCTTTCGTTCGATGTTCTGCCATTCAACCAGCGATCCGGCGCGAAAACCGCGCCTTTTTGAAACGAGTGCCCGCCAGACCGTCACGGGTGGAAGGAAATGATCACCCGGCAATCTGCCCGCCAGTTTTCCCAGTCGTCACAACCGGAACGATTCCAATCAGTGGGGCAGTGCATCCAGGTCCGGGGGGGCGAATTGGCCCTTTCGCCATCGCTCCAACGAGACCGCCGCCATGGCCGCGTTGTCGGTGCAGAGGGATGGCGGGGGAATGTGCAAAGCCACGCCAGCCTTCCGGGTGGCTTCCTCGAGTTGGCTGCGCAGGCGTTTGTTGCAGGCCACCCCGCCACAGACAGCGAGGGATTTCAGTCCGGTCTGCTTCAGGGCGCGGAGGGCCTTGGTGGTGATGACATCCGCCACCGCGGCTTGTAGGCTTGCGGCCAAGTCCGGGCGGGCAAGGCGGGCGGCTTTTTCACCTTGATCCCTGACCAGGCCCTGCCAGGTGTAGAGCAGGGCGGTTTTCAGCCCAGAAAAGCTGAAGTCCAACCCCTCGTGCAACAACGGGCGGGGCAGGGGGAATCGTTTTGGGTTACCGCCTTCGGCCTCCCGCTCTATGGCAGGCCCGCCCGGGAAGCCGAGTCCCATGAGGGCGGCCGCCTTGTCCAGCGCCTCCCCTGCGGCATCGTCCTTGGTCTGGCCCAGCAATTCCAGTTGGTCGGCCGCGCGGGCCAGCATCAGTTGGGTGTGCCCCCCGCTGACGATCACCGCCACCGCCGGGAAAATGTCCCTGCCCGCGGCCAACTGGCAGGCGTACACATGACCTTCCAGATGGCTGACCCCAAGAAGGGGAACGCGAAGCATGACGCTGAGCATTTTCGCGGCGGACACGCCCACAACCAGCGCCCCCACCAGGCCCGGGCGATGGTGAACCGCGATGGCCGAAAGGTCTTCCAACCTGGTGTCAGCCTTGGAGAGGGCCACGCGAATCACCGGGAGGAGGTTACGCAGGTGGGCCCTCGCGGCCAGTTCGGGAACCACGCCGCCATACGGGGCGTGCACCTGATGTTGGGACGCGACCACGCTGGAGAGGATCCGCGGCTCTTCGGTAAACACCGCGGCGGCTGTCTCGTCGCACGAGGTTTCCAATCCCAAAAATCGCCTGGGCTCGGTCATGGCCTGGGTGAAAGCCCGGGCCAGCGCTGGCACTTTTGCCAGAAGGCGAGGGGATTTTCAAGCGCCACCTTGCGGATCAGGGATTCCGGGTGGCCGCGCCTGCGCATGGAGAGGATGAATTCTGGCACGGCCATAGGGTCGGATCGTCCCCAGTCGCCCGCTGAATTGACCATCATCCTCTCGCCCCCGTACTGCTCCACCATGTCGCAGGCCCGTTCCGGCGTGCATTTGGTCACCGGATAGAGCGTCATGCCCACCCAAAACCCTGCATCGAGGGCAGGCTTGATGGTGTGCTCCTCCACATGATCGATGCAGACCCGGTCAGGCTGCACCCGTTTGTCGTTCCGGAACATGTCCAGGATCATCAGCGTGCCCTTGTGCTTGTCCCGCAGGTGCGGCGTGTGCACGAGGATCAGTTCGTTGGTGCGCATCGCCAGGTCCACATGCTCCTGGAACACGGTGGCCTCGTTGGCGGTATTTTTGTTCAAGCCGATTTCGCCGATGCCGAGGACATTGGGCCTTTGGAGGTATTCAGGGATCAGCCGGATGACATCCCGCGACAGGCTGACATTTTCGGCCTCCTTGGCGTTGATGCACAGCCAGGAGAAATGCTGGATGCCGAACTGGGCCGCCCGCTTGGGTTCCACATCCACCAGGTGGTGGAAGTAGTCGCGGAAACCCTCGGCGCTTCCGCGGTCGAACCCGGCCCAGAAGGCGGGCTCGGAGATCGCCAGGCAACCCGCCATGGCCATGCGGTGGTAGTCGTCGGTCACCCGGCTGATCATGTGGATGTGCGGGTCGATGTAGTTCGACATGATGCCTTTTCCGATGCGTGGTGGGTGTGGCCTGGGGTCGGTTCACTGGCGGGGTTGGGGGATTTTCCAATCCGGCTCGTACCGGTCGGAGAAGAGAAGTTGCACCTGCTCCGCTTTGCAGGCTGGCGGCCCCTCCAGCAGAATGCGGATTCCCGATCGTGTGAGGGCCAGACGGGGGTCTTCCTCGGCGCCACCGCCGCGATCCACGCGGTCGAGTTCGGCCGCCAACTCAAGGATCCGGGCCCTGATTTCCAGATGACGGTCATCCAGGACCTGTGGGCCTGATTTCGTTGTGGGTTTCATCCGTTGACCTCGGAAGGGGAATTTTCCTGCATCGTCTGGAATTTGGAGCGAATTCCAAGGGGGATGAGGCTGTTGAGGCTGCCACTCCTAAAACCGCGCAGATCGATCGTCACGAAGCGGAAGCCCAATGCCAGCAATTTGTCCGTGAGGGCTTCATGGTGACCCGCGTTGAGGAAACCAGGCAGCTCATGGACGGGCAATTCCACCCGGGCCAATTCATCCGCGTGAACCCGGACCCGGCAGACGGGATATCCAAGGGATCGCAGGATTGCCTCGGCGGATTCAACGCGCGCTACCCGTTCCGGGGTTGCCTGGATGCCAGGGGCGATGCGACTGGACAGGCATGGTGAGGCAGGTTTGTCCCAAATCGGGAGCCCGTAATGGCGCGCCAATTGGCGCACCTGGGATTTGTTCAGGCCCGCCTCCACCAAAGGATGGCGGACCTTTCTCTCCGCGGCGGCTTGCAACCCGGGGCGGTAATCGCCCAGATCGTCGAGGTTGGCCCCGCTAGCCACCCAGGCGACTCCCCAACCAGTCATGTGCAAAATGGCCGCATCGTACAGAGTGCTTTTGCAGTGGTAACAGCGGGACCCGTCATTGGCGACATAAGCCGGCGAATTGAATTCCCCGGTCGGGACCACCGCGTGGCGGATGCCGATAAGGGCCGCGGTTTCCAGGGCTATTTGCAACTCGGCGCGCGCCACGCTGGGACTATCCCCGGTGAATGCCATCGCTTGGGATTTCAAGGCACGGTGGGCCGCCGCCGCAACCACCGCGCTATCCACCCCACCGCTTAGTGCCACAGCCACCGAACCCAAAGAGCCTAGCACCTGCTCCAACGCGTCGGCATACGCCATCACAGTAGCGTCATGGTTCTGATTTCTTGTGCTATCTGGGTGCATTGGGGGTGGTGTCGCCAAACGGAGCGGGGCAATCTCGACATTTTAAGGCATTTGCCCGGCCAAGAAAGCTCCAAGTCGAATAGACCATGGGTTGCCAAAAAGGCACTGCCAAATCGACAGGCGAACCTCAAACACCTCTCACCAAGTTGGCAGCAGTCCACCGGCTTTGGCAGGCGTTGGTGGGGGAGGCGGACCCAAGGGAAAACGCCCCTGTTAATCAAATCTCAAGGAGAAAAGGGGTTTTGAAGGCAAAACCAGCTTCACCCAGTCACCTGGGAAAGCTGTGGCACGCCGATTGCATGAGTTTGGTTGATTCAACAGGTCCCAGGGGCATTGATTGCCTTGGGAAATCCTGAAGCCTGAAAAGTGGTAGAGGTGGCTGATGGCAATGAAGACGAATGTTCGACCGTTGAGTGACCGCGTGGTTATCGAGCGTTTTGCCGCCGACGAGAAGACCGCCGGGGGCCTATACCTCCCCGAAAATGCCAAGAACAAACCCCAGAAGGGCAAGGTTTTGGCGGTCGGCCCGGGCAAGTTGCTGAAGAATGGCACCCACAAGGCGCCGGTTTTGAAGGTGGGCGACATCGTCCTGTTCACCAACTGGGCAGGTGACGAGTTCAAGCAAAGCCACGGCGAGCATGTCCTGCTGATGCGGGAAGAGGATGTTCTGGCGGTGGTCGACGCCTGATCCAGACTCTGTTTTTTCAGGATTTTCGTTTTAAACCAACAAGATTCAACCAGAATCAGTTGAGAGGATTGAGAAATGGCTGCCAAGCAAATCGCGTTTGATCAGGAAGCTCGTGAGGCACTTCGCCGGGGTGTGGGCAAGCTCGCCCGCGCGGTGAAGGTGACCCTTGGGCCCAAGGGGCGCAATGTGGTGATCCAGAAGAGCTTCGGCTCTCCCACGGTTACCAAGGACGGTGTGACCGTCGCCAAGGAGATCGAGCTCGAGGACAAGTACGAGAACATGGGCGCACGCATGGTGCGCGAGGTTGCCAGCAAGACCAGCGATGTGGCCGGCGACGGCACCACCACCGCCACCGTGATGGCCGAGGCCATTTTCAACGAGGGCCTGAAGGCCGTGGTTTCCGGCGCCAATCCCATGCTGATGAAGCGTGGTATGGACGCGGCTGTCGAGCAGATCGTCGAGCGGCTGAAGGAGAGCGCCAAGAAGTGCTCGAGCTTCAAGGACATGCAATCGGTCGCCACGGTCGCTGCCAACCACGATGAAGAGATCGGCACCATCATCGCCGAGGCGATGGAGAAGGTGGGCAAGGACGGCGTGATCACCGTCGAGGAAGGAAAATCCACCAAGACGGGCCACGAGTTCGTCGAGGGCATGCAGTTCGACCGCGGTTACCTGTCTCCCTACTTCGTGACCGACACCGCGAAGATGGAGTGCGAGCTGGAGGACGCCTATGTCCTCATCCACGAGAAGAAAATCTCGGCCGCCAAGGACCTGGTGCCCCTGCTGGAGAAGGTTTTCCAGGAAAGGAAGCCAATCCTGATCATCGCCGAGGAGGTGGAGGCTGACGCCCTCGCCGTGCTGGTGATCAACAAGATCCAAAGCCAGGGTGCTTTCAAGGTATGCGCCGTCAAGGCCCCGGGTTATGGCGATCGCCGCAAGGCCATGCTGGAGGACATCGCTGTCCTTACCGGCGGGCGGGCTCTGTTCGAAGACCTGGGCACCAGCCTGGAGAATGTGACCCTTAAGGATCTGGGCCGCGTGAAGAAGGTCAAGATCGACAAGGACAACACCACCATCATCGAAGGGCACGGCAAGAAAGACGAGATCAAGGCCCGAGTGGCATCCATCCAGCGTGAGCTGGAGAAGTCCACCAGCGACTACGACAAGGAAAAGCTCAGCGAGCGCATCGCCAAACTTTCCGGTGGCGTGGCCAAGATAAATGTCGGCGCCGCGACCGAGAGTGAGATGAAGGAGAAGAAGGCCCGCGTCGAGGACGCGATGCACGCGACCCGCGCGGCTGTGCAGGAAGGCATCCTTCCTGGTGGCGGCGTGGCACTTCTGCGCGCCAGCCAAGGCCTGAAGGCCGGCAAGGGACTGAGCGAGGACGAGCAAACCGGCTACGACATCGTGGTCCGCGCCTGCACCGCGCCCATCACCCAGATTTCTCAGAACGCCGGTCAGGATGGCGCTGTCATCCGCTCGAAGGTGCTGGAAGAGAAATCGGTCACCTTTGGTTACGATGCCCGCAACGACAAGTATGTGGACATGATCAAGGAAGGCATCATCGACCCCGCCAAGGTGGTTCGCAGCGCCCTGCAGAACGCGGCCAGCGTCTCGACCCTGCTGCTGACCTCCGATGCCCTCATCGCCGAGGTTTCCAAGGATGACAAGAAGCCCGCGGGCGGCGAAGACCTCTACTAAACACTGGAACACCGGGCGGGAACGCCTGGTGACCGTTGGCTAAAGAAGGGGGCCCGGTCTGTTGAGACCGGGCCCCCTTCTTTTTTTGGATCAAACAGGTTCAAGGCCTTGGTGGGGGAGGAGGTGGTGGAATCCCCACCGGATTCGTGGCTGGGGCCGGCGGAATGGTTCCTGGGGCTACCAGTGGGGGTAGAGACGGAGAAGCACCGCCAGGCAGGGCCGGCGGATTGGTTGCGGGCGGAGGTGGAATGGTTCCCCCGTTAACCGGGGGTGGCGGTGTGGAATTTCCATTTGGGCCTGTTGATGGGCGGAAGCCTGCCCCGTTGCGATTCTCCACGGCAGGTGGGGGCGGCAGGCCACTTCCGGGCATGGGAGCCGGCTGGGGGCTGGATTTCTCTTCAGGCGTGTTGGCAGGTTTTTCATCGGGCGGAACGGAGCCAGCCAATTTCAGGCCATCGGCCACTTTTTCCACCCCGGGCACTTGTTGGATGGACTGAACCGCGGCCTGCCGGGCGGCCTCGTCGGGAACTTCGCCGGTCAATTCAAGGCAGCCGGATTCGATTTGGCGGACGGTGATGTCGAGGCCCTGCAGGGAACGGTCCAGACGCAAACGGATGCGCGCGCGGTCTGTCAGGGGAACCTGTTCCAGCACGCTGCGATTTTGAAACAGGCGGCCCAGGGCGGTTTCCCGCACACGCTCTGACCCCGCGGCGATTTGCCGGCCCAGTTTGGAGGCAATGGAGGCCAGGTGATGGGCATCCTGTCCACATCCGGTAAACAGCGTCGCAACCATTGTGGAGCCAAATGCGGCGCGCAGCAGACGGCAGGCTCGAGCAGGGAGGGTTGGCATGGCCATGGGCCCGGTTCCGTGGGGGGATGGGTGGCTGAGATGACGGAAGCTACCATGAAGGATCGAATCAGGCCCAGACGGCTTGGATTTCCGGCATAAGGGGGTTAATGATGGCCCAGGATTTGAAGGCTTACTCTGAGGAGGAAGCCCGTGCCCGATTAGCGGAACTTGGCTTGGGCAAATGGTTTGTGGAAAATGGCTGGATTCGCAGGAAATACTCCACCGACGGTTGGCAAACCACGCTGCAGACGGTCAACGCCCTGGGCTTTTTATGCGAGGCGGGTTATCACCATGCGGATCTGGAAGTGACATGGGGCAGGGTGCTTGTCAAACTGAAAACACACAGCCAAAGGGCCATCACGGACATGGATTTCGAGATGGCCAGGCGCATGGAAGACCTGGTTCTTTGGCGTCCCGCCGCGGGCCAGGCGCTTTCCGGCACCCCCAACCCCTTTGTCCATGACAAATCCTGATTTGGAAAACCAGTCGCGGAAGGATCCCACCGATCCCAGGCAGGTGTTGCCTGTCCCGGAGCCGGTCCCACCCCCGCCGGCAGGGATTGGGAATCGGATCCGGTTGGGGGCGCTTGAATTGGCCAGCCGTTTCACCATGGCGCCGCTGGCGGGGTACACCAACCTGCCATTCCGCCTGGTGGTGCGCACCCTGGGTGGCTTGGGATTGGCCACCACCGATCTGGTGAATGGCCGCGCCCTGTTGATGGGCAGCCGGAAAACCCTCGACCTGATTGAAACCTGCCCGGAAGACCGCCCCTACGCCGTGCAGATTTACGGTGGCCGACCCCCGGAACTGGCGGATGCCGCCCGGTTTCTGGTGGAGCGGATTGGCGAAGGTTTGGCGAGCATCGATATCAACATGGGTTGCCCGGTCAACAAAGTGACCAAGGGTGGCGGCGGGTCAGCGATGTTGTGCCAGGTCGGTGGAGCTGTCGAGCTGGTTCGAGCGGTGGTGGAGGCGGTGGCGATTCCGGTTACGGTGAAGATGCGGTTGGGGTGGGATGCCACCCAAATCACCGCTCCACAGCTAGCCCGTGAATTCGAGCAGGCCGGTGTGGCTGGCCTGACCATCCATGGCCGAACCCGGGAGCAGGGGTTTTCCGGAACCGTGGACCTGGATGGAATCCGCCAGGTGGTGGAGGCCGTCCAGCGGATCCCGGTTTTGGGCAATGGCGATGTGCGGAATTTGTCGGAAGCCGCGCGGATGCTTTCCCATACCGGGTGCGCCGGGATCGCCTTGGGGCGCGGGGCCCTGTTGAACCCGTGGATATTCCACCACCTGCATTTGTGGGACACCACGGGAGATCCTGGGACACCGCCAACCTACATCCGGCGGTTGGATTTCATGCGCAATCATTTTGCCCAACTGGTGCGGTTGCGGGATGAACGCTTCGCCTGCCTCACCTTCCGCAAGGTGGCCGCCTGGTATTGCAGGATGTTGCGCCCCGGGCGGGATATCCAGCAGGAAATGGTGATGCTGCAATCGGTCGAGCATCTGGACGGCCTGTGCGCCCGGATGCGCCCCGCCTTGGAGGAACGGGATTCCCATCCCTGGCACGAGACCGATGTGCCGCTGAATCTGCCCGCGGGGCCGATCGCCCACTGGTGAAATTTCGCCTGCGTACCCCTCCCCGGGAAATTGGACTGGATTTCCCGAATTATCCCGGCTATCCGCCCCGCTTGGACCGGCACCCTGCCGGCTTTCAGGCTCGGGTTGCTGGGGGTTGAAGCGGTGTCCGCGCGCGGTCAGAAAGGTCGATTGACGGTGGGCCAGCAGGCATTTCCCCTTCGGGAAACGCCTCCAGTGCCCGCCTACAGCACCAGCCAAGGGCAATGCTGGAACATCGACGCCCTGGAGGGGCTTAAGAAACTGGCGGATGACTCGGTTGACCTGATTGTCACCTCCCCGCCCTTCGCCCTGCGCCGCCAGAAGGCCTACGGCAATGTGGACCCGGGGTCTTACAGCGACTGGCTGTGGCCATACATCGAGCAGGTCCACCGGGTGCTGCACCCCACCGGCAGCTTTGTGCTGGAACTGGGCGGCGCCTGGGTGCGCGGCAGCGCGACACGGTCGCTGTACCAGTACGAGCTTATCCTGCGGTTGTGCAAGATCTTCCATCTGGCGCAGGATTTTTATTGGTACAACCCAAGCAAATTGCCCACCCCCGCCCAATGGGTGACCATCACCCGCACCAGGGTGAAGGATGCGGTGAACCTGATCTGGTGGTTGTCGAAATCGAAGGAACCGAGGGCGGACAACCGTCGGGTGTTGAAACCCTACAGCCCTTCCATGAAGCGATTGCTGCGCGATGGCTACGACCCGGCCATGCGGCCCTCGCAGCACGAATTGAGCAAGGTTTTCCAAAAGGACAACGGCGGCGCGATTCCCAGCAATGTGCTGGTGGTGCCCAACACACGGTCCAGTGATCCCTACTTCCGGGCCTGCAGGGCGGAAGGGCTTCCCATCCACCCGGCCAGGTTCCCGTTGCCGGTGCCGGATTTCTTTGTCCGGTTGCTCAGCCAACCCGGCGATCTGGTTGTTGACCCGTTCTCTGGCAGCAACACGGTGGGATTCGTGGCGGAATCCCTGGGGCGGCGCTGGCTGGGATTTGAAATCGATCCCGCATATGCCAGCGGGTCCCGACTGAGGTTCCAGTCGAGACCCGCGGAGGCGGCTTGATTGTCGCTGAACGGGCGGGTCAGCTTTTCACGGCCCGCTGGCGCATCAGGTTCAGGTGTCGGGCGAAACGCTCCTGCAGGTAGGAGTGCAGTTGGGTCAGCAGATCCACATCGTCCTTGCTGATACTGCGGCCGTTGGTCAGGATCAGCGAGGATTTCTCCAGCTTCCCGCGTGACTCGTCCAACTGCTTGCGGACGACAGACAATTGGTTGTCGATCTCGTCCGCCTTGGACTTCTCGGGCAGGCCCCAGAATTGCAGGGCGTCCCCAAAGGCGATGTCCTGCTTGCGATCTTCCAGGTGCTTGTAGAGCGCCTCGCTGTCGAGCAACCTGACCAGCACACTGTCCAGTTCGCCCGGCAGGCCCTTGAAGGCCGATGGGGGCGCGGTGCGCACCGGCGGGGGAGGTGGGCCTTCCCCGGCTTGCAGGCGTTGGACTGCCTTCTTTCCGTCGGCGGTCAGCACATACATTTTTTGGCCGACCTTGTTGAGCCAGCCCTTCTTGGCAAGCCCCTTCTCACCCATGATGGAGGCGAGAATCTTGTTCGAATCTGGGTAGTGTTCAGCGAAGCCTTTCAGGCCGAAGGTCTTGGGATAGCGTTTCCAGGAAGCCACAATCAGGGCTTCGGCACTGAACGGGGTTTCGCCCGCCTTTTCCAGGTCGTGCGCGGAAAGCAGGATTTTTTCCGGCACCGTGCAATCCTCCAGGCTCGCTGAAGGGTTTGGGTGCTTGACTCTGGCCATTGTGTTTCCGGGTGCCAAGGGTTACGCGCTGGTAAGCAGCATTCTGAACCAACCACCCAAGGCCGCTCAACCCGGGTCAATCCTTGGCGCGAAAAAACGAAATTTTTTCAGCTGCGCAGCCGGCAGGGTCGGTAATACCGTTATTATCCTCACCCGGTTGCCCCGCCGGATGACTTTCCCGGCACCATGTCTTAGTCCGCAGCTTTTGTTTTCTCCTCGGTCAGGCCTTCTTCTCCAGCTTCGTCCAATCCCGGGTTGTCGCCGGCCTCCGGGCCTCGCCAACTTTCCCCTTCCATCAAGATTCCTGCCAATACGGTGGCGTAACTTCCCTCGGGCAGGCTGAATTCCAGCCTGTATCCGTTAACCGCCGGGGCGGGGTGCCAGGATAGATCTGCCGGATACACCAGGGACCGCCGTCGGGTGCCGGTCAACAGGCGCCCCTTTTGGGCATCCAGCAACCTGGTCAGGTTCAATCGCTCGAGGATGGCGTTTTCGAAAACAGCCGCCTGGCCGCGGGCCGGCAGCATGCGTGAACCGGGAATAGGACCAGCCGGGACAATCTGGATGGCGTCCATTCGTTTTTGTTCCGCCACCAAATCCACCGCCGTGAACAGGCCTCCCCTTGGGGAATGGGCGAGGATTTCACCTTCCATGACTATTTTCAGGTTCCCGGTCCCCAGCCGGTGCTGAAGCCAGGTGTTGAAGACTTGCGACTGAACGGCTGACAAAGCCAAACGCCTCAGCCACGGGTTCAACGGTTGGTTTGGCTGGTCCAGAAGGGAAAGGCCGAGGGCAAGCGTTTGCCGGTCATGCCCGAACCGTTGGGACCCGTAAGCGTTGGGCATACCATGGGATTTCAGGAGGGCCGCCAGGGAGCGCAGCCTGTCCGGCCAGCCCGGGTGGGCATCCCGCACCACCAGAGTGAATTGGTTGCCGTGCAGGTGGCCTGGCCTCAATTTGTTCCGATGCCTGACCGAGCGGAGCACCACCCAACCGTTGCCACAAAGACCTTGCTGGGCCGGGTTTGCCCGCTGGGGGACGCTGACCCATTGCCAGGTGATGGCCTGACGGTCCTTCAGCCCCGCCATTCCCACATCACGGGTTGAAATCCCAAGTGTGCGGGCCAAATCCCTGCGTAATTGGTCCGCGGACAAGGCGCGTTTGCGTAACCAGAGGTAGGTGAACTCCCCGTCTCCCAACGGCTCGTAGGCGGGGATTTCACGAACGAGGAAGTCTTCCGGGACAGTTTTCAGGCGTCCCCCGGTGCCCTCATGGCCTTTCAGCCAGCCGGCCCAGGGGTTGCTCGGCGGTGAAACGAAATTCTGCACTGTGTGGTTCTGCCCGGGGTGGCCTTCAGGGTTTCAATTATGATTCCACCATGGATACCCAAAAAGCAAATGAACAGGCCGTCAGCGTGGAATCACCAATCAAAGCCCAGGTCGAACTGGCGCGATGTGCGCAGCCTGAATGGTCCGCGTTTACCATCCGTGCCCGCTTGCAGGTGGTGAGGCGTTTCCGCGGCCTCCTGCCCTCCAAGGCCGAAGAATGGTGCCGTGTTGCCCGAGAGGAATTGGGCAAGGAGGAGGCGGTAACCCTCTCCGGGGATATTTTGCCACTGGCTGAGGCCTGCAAATTCCTTGGCAGGCGGGCCCAATCCATACTGGCTCCACGCAGGGTGGCGCGGGCCGACACTCCGTGGATGTTTTTTGGGTCAAGGGCCACGGTGGAGAAGATTCCACGCGGGGTGGTTGGCGTGATCGGGACCTGGAATTATCCTTTTTTCCTGTCCGGGGTTCAGATTCTCCAGGCTTTGGTCGCCGGAAACGGTGTGGTTTTCAAGCCCTCCGAGGTGGCACCCCGTTGCTCGGCCCTGCTGGCCGCGCTCCTCCAGGACGCGGGTTTACCACCCGGAATCTTCCAGATGGTGTCCCATCAGCGGGAATTCGGTCCGGCCCTGGTATCGGGGGGCATCGACCATGTGGTGTTCACCGGCAGTTTGCCGGTGGGCCGCATGGTGGCCGGGGCAGCCGCGGAACGACTGGTCACCTCAACACTCGAGCTTTCCGGTTGCGATCCCCTGATCGCCCTGGAGGACGCGGAACCAGCTCTGGTGGCCCGGTCGGCCTGGTTTGGGGCGGTGATCAACCAGGGGCAGACCTGCGTGGCGCCCCGACGGGTTTTGGCCAGCCACGCACTGCTGGAGAAGGTGGAGGCGCAACTTGTTCCGCTGGTTAACGGGGTGCATTCATTCCGTCTTGTCAGACCATCCGAGGGGGAAAAAGCCATCGCCCTCGCGCGGGAGGCGGTCAGCCAGGGGGCGCGGTGGGTGGGAGGCGAACCCGCCGGGCTCAATGGCGACGACGGGTGCCCCCCGCTGGTGCTGGCGGGGGTTCGCCCGGAAATGCGCATTGCCCGGGAGGCCTTGTTCGCCCCGGTGCTTTGCCTGATGGGGGCTTCCAATGACGAGCAATTGATCGCGTTTGAGGAAAGTTGCCCGTTTTGCCTGGGAGCCTCGGTATTCAGCGCGAGGCCGGAAAGGGCTCGCCATGTTGCCGACCGCTTGCGCAGTCCCAATGTGTCCATCAACGAGGTGGTCATCCCCCTGGGGCATCCCTCCACGCCGATCGTGGCGCGGGGAGACAGCGGGTGGGGTAGTACGCAGGGTGCCGAGGGTTTGCTGGAAATGACCCTTCCCAGGGTGATTTTTCAGGCCGCCTCCGGGCCCTGGGCTTTCCGCCCCCATCTGGAAATGGTCCCGCGCGCCGGGGAAAAGTCGCCAGACATGACCGGTCTACTTCGGGCCATGCTGGTCTCCGGTCATGACAATTCATGGACGAGGCGACTGACGGCGGGCCTGTCCATGCCTAGCAAGGCATGGAAATGGTGGAAGGGGCGGACCTGACAGCCAGACGGTCAGTCTTCTTCCTTGTCCTGCTTCTGGTCTGAACCCTTGAACAGGAAGCCCTGGTAGACCCGGTCATCCTTGATAGTCACCCACAGCCATACACCAAAAAGCATCGAGAAAATCGCTGTAACCGGCAGCACAAGGACGGGGAAATAATAGAAATCCATGTCCTCGTACCGTTTCCAGATCAGGGTCAGCAGCGTGAGGCAGTTGACCGGCAGGAAACACATCACGATGGTGGCGATACCCCACCGGTAGGACTCCAGGTTGAGGATTTTCACCGTGCCAACCAGCAGGGTGAATGTCCAGACGATGATGAACACGCTGGTGCCAACCCACATCAGGCGCGTGGGCAGTTCGCTGCGCCGCATGAATTCGCGGGCGGCGTCGGCCGCCTCCTGGGGCATCTCGGTTTTGCCGTAATCCGGCTCGTACATTTTCTTGCCGTTCTTGTCGAGCGGGATGGGCCACATGAGGCTGTCCAGTTGCAGGGCCTTCTGCATGTTTTTCCATTGGCCGGAACCGCCCTTGGCGGCCGATTCCTCCTCAAGTTTTTTGGAGAGGAATTCCTTGAGGGCGTCCTTTGGCGGAAGCAGGCTGTCCTGGAAAACGAAGGGCCATCCGCCCATCACGAAGCTGGCTATCCCAAGCAGCAGGACAAGCGTGCAGTGGAACATCATGTTGTTGCAAGGCTTGGTGAGCAGTTCAACCGCCGGTCCGCGGAAATCCTTCAGGGAATTGTCCTGGCCGTAATTGATCTCGGGCTTCTTCGGCTTTTTCTTTCCCTTCTTCTTGTCGCGTGGGTCCTCCTGCTCCTCGTCAGGGTCGGAAACCATGCCGTAGAGCTTCGAATCGTCGTCCTCCTCCGCAACGGGGGCCGGTTTGGGCTTGGGGGCCGCCTCCGGTTCACCGCCGGCCGTGAACGACTCGGCGCATTTGGGGCATCGCACCTTCTTGCCCGCGGGGACCGGGTTGGCGGGGCGCAGGACCGAGGAGCAATGCGGACAAGTCAAGGTGGGGCTGGCCATGCGAAGCTCTCATTCGGACAAGGCATTGAAGCCGCGGTGTGAAAAGAGAATCCGGTCGGGACACTGTTTAAATCCTAATCAAACCGGACGCAAAGTCAGCATGGTGGCTGGTTGACCCAGCATGCGCACCCTGGTGCTCGCGGTCGGCTTCAGTTTGGCCGCACCCGCGGCCTCCCGGGCGGTGGCCGCCTCGCTGGTCAACAGGACCGCCAATCCCTTGGGGCGTAAAACACGGCGCATTTCGCGGAAACTCCGTGTGTAGAGGGCCCCCAGGTCCTGCCCCACGCCGTAGGTGATGCCGAACGGCAGGTTGCAAAGGATTCGGTCAACGCTTTGGTCCGCCATGGGCAAACGCCTGGCGTCCCAGCGGAAAAGCTCCGCTCCGCCGAGGTTTCTCAAATTCAGGCGGGCGGTTTCGAGCGCGTCCAAATCCACATCCCCGCCCGTCAGGCGCAGCCTTCCCCGCCCGTGGCTTTGCAGCATGAGCCGGGCCTCGCCCAGCAGGGTTCCGGCCCCGCACATGGGATCCAAGACAACCATTCCTGGCCCCAATTCGGCTTGCCAGGCCATTGCGGCCGCGACAACCGGCCTGAGGGAAGCGGCCCGGTGTTCCCGTTTCCAGGTGCGGTGCCGCATATCCCTGGTGGAAAGCCGCAAACCACAAATGGCCTGCGTGCCGTCGATGGTCAGCCAGAACTCGATGTCGGCGTTTTCCTCGACAAATCGCCACTTCGGGTGGATGTTCCGACCCAGGCCGCGGGCCAGTGCCTGCCGCGCGGATTGGCGCTGGTAGACATGTTTGCCTGATTGTTGGACGACCAGCCAATACCCCGGGGTGCCTTTGGGTTTGGGGTGGATGGCATGATGAATGGCCAGCAATTTAGGCCAATCGGGCTTGGTTGCCGTCCACTTTTCAATGAAATCCAAATCCTTGGCCCGGTAAGTGAGTCCGTCGCTGCCCCAAGCCAGCAAAAAGACATCCTCCACCGTGCGCAGTTCCAGCACTTCCCGATCGAGTTCTTCCGGGCGAAAAACAACCAGCCCCGGGGCTGTCCGGAGTATCTCGGCACCAAGGTGCTGGCTTATTTCAGCGGAAGCTATCTCTTCCAGTCCTGGAATTGTTTGGGCATAGCAGACTGATGCAGGTTGGTGGGGTGTTTTGGGTGGCATGACAACTTGGATGAAAAGGGTTGAAGCAGGCCGAGATCCAGACTTGTCTTGCCCATTGGTTCCCAAGACCGGTAAAAACAGCTTATCGGATTGTGGCGAACGGAGCCCACCAACGGGGCTGCCGTTCTTTTATCTATTTTGCAATCAGGGGTGTGGGGATGATCGACCTGAAGGTTTTGATGGTCGAGAAGGAAGACTGTGATGCCGGCACCGTTCAGCAATTGCGGAACGGGCTGATCACGGACAAGGCCCAGTACAAGGTGCTGCGTGACGCCGCCGACACCCTGAAAAAGCGCCTTGCCACTGTCTCCGGCCCCGCCGCGAGCAAGATTCACCTGAAGCTTGGAATTTCCCTGTATTTCCTGGGTCATCCCAGGGAAGCTGTTGACCATCTGGGCCAGGCTGATGGAGCCTTGGCCGCCTTCTACCAAGGCCGTATCCAGGCTTCCCGCGAGAAGTACCAGGAGGCCCTTGCCGCCTTTGATAAGGCCGAGAAAGCCGGCTACAACGCCAGCCAGGTCAACCTGCAGCGCGCCGGTGTCCAGCGCCAGTTGGGAAAGATCAAGGAAGCCGGCGACCTTTTGGAGAAACACAAGGATTTGGCCAGCCACTCCGCCGAGTTCCATTTCCAGCTCGGTCAGCTTCGCCTGCAGGAAGGGAACAAGCTGGAGGGGGCCGACTCTTTGGAGAAAGCCGTCAAGTTTGACCCCAATCACTCAGGTGCCCTTTTTCAGCTGGCAATGCTGAATGATCAGGCGGGCAATGATGAGGAGGCGCTTTCCCTGTACGAGAAGTGCCGGAACAACCCCCCTGTTCATGTGGGAACCCTGACGAACCTTGGGATCCTGTACGAGGATATGGGGCGCTATGACAAGGCGCACGACTGCTTTAAGGCTGTGCTCCACAGCAATCCCTCCGACGAGCGAGCCCGCCTGTATGTGAAGGACGCCTTGGCCAGCCAGACGATGGTGGTGGCCCACGATGACGCCCTGTCCGATCCTCAAATGGCCCAGGTGTTTGAAATCTCGGTCAACGATTTCGAGCTTTCGGTCCGTGCACGGAACTGCCTCAAGCGCCTCAACATCAAGACCTTGGGCGATTTGACCCGCGTCACCGAGGACCAGCTCCTAACCAGCAAGAATTTCGGCGAGACCTCGCTCGTTGAAATCAATGAGATGCTGGCCGCCAAGGGCCTGCGTCTGGGGCAATCCCTGGAAGCCGGTGGCGATGGGTCGTCCTACCGGCCTGTGGGGGAACTGAGCGAGGAAGACCAGTTGAAGCTGGCTGCTCCCGTCTCCGACCTGCAGCTTTCCGTGCGCGCCCGCAAGTGCATGAATCGTCTGGGCTTGAGCAGCATCGCTGAACTGGTGAGCAAGTCTGCCGAGGATTTGATGGAGGCCCGCAACTTTGGCGTCACCTCGCTCAACGAGGTGCGCGAGAAGCTGCGTGAGCGCGGCCTCAATCTGCGCGGCGAGTGACGCAGTCCGGTTGCCTTGGCCTTCGGGGCCAAGTCGCCGATCCAGCGCCATGGCGATCCGACACTCTTGCCTGAAAACCGATGGGGCGGCCCGCTTGGGCCGCCTTTTCACGCCTCATGGCGAGGTGGAAACCCCCGCTTTCATGCCCGTCGGGACGGTGGGAACCGTGAAGGGTATCTATCCCTTCCAGGTTCAGGATTCGGGGAGCCGGATCCTGCTGGCAAACACCTACCATCTGGCCCTTCGACCCGGGGACGAGCGTGTGGCCCGCCTGGGCGGGTTGCATCGTTTCATGAATTGGCCGCACGCCATCCTGACGGATTCCGGCGGGTACCAGGTTTTCAGCCTGGCCGAGCGTCGGGTGGTTAGCGATTCCGGCGTGAAATTCCGTTCCCATCTGGATGGCAGCCTGATCGACCTGACCCCGGAACGGGCTGTCCAGATCCAGGAAAACCTGGGCTCGGATATCGCCATGGTCCTGGATGTTTGCCCTCCGGCAGGGTGCTCACCCGAGGAAATGCGTGAAGCGATTCGGCGCACCCTTTTGTGGGCCAAGCGCTGCCAGAATGCCGCCACACGGGTTGACCAGGCACTGTTCGCGATTGTGCAAGGGGGCCTGGATTTGAACGCCCGGGCCGATTGCGCGGCCGAATTGGTGGCGATGGACTTTCCCGGATATGCCCTAGGTGGCTTTAGTGTCGGCGAATCGCCCGAGGCCATGGCCAAGGCCCTGCCTCCATGCGCCGCCTGCCTGCCTGCCGACAAACCTCGTTACCTCATGGGGGTCGGTCGGCCCCAGGACCTGATCGCCGGTATCGCCGCCGGGATCGATATGTTCGACTGCGTGCTCCCCACGCGCAACGGCCGCAACGCCTCGGCCTACACCAAAAACGGGGAGGTCCGTCTGCGCAACGCGCGCCACCGGGATGATCCCTCCCCACTGGAGGATGGGTGCCCATGTCCCTGCTGCACAGGGTATAGCCGGGCATACCTTCACCATCTTTTTGCTGCCGAAGAAATGCTTGGGCCAATGCTTTTAAGTCTTCATAACTTGTGGTTTTATCAAAAGCTAATGCGCGAGGCGCGGGAAGCGATTGGCCAGGGGGGCTTCCGTTCCTGGGCTTCAGAGTGGCTTGTCTGCCTGGAAAGAACACCGTAAGGTGAGTCTTTGCCGCGTGATATGCCGCTTTCGGGGGTCAATTAGGGCCTCCGGTGCGTTTTTTTTGTTTTAAGGGGGCAGTGGATGATCATGCAGGAGGGACAAACCGCTCCTGAACCTCCGCGCCCCACCGAGGGCCCGGGTGCCTCCCAACCCGCTTGGTGGAACCAGGTGCCCATCCTGCTGTTCGGCGGAATGCTGGTCTTGATGCTGTTCCGCCAGGGCCGAAGGGAAAAGCAGGAAAAACAGAAGCTGCTGGACAGCCTGCAGAAGAACGACAAGGTACTGACGGTGGGCGGCATCTACGGCACCATTGTGGCCATTGGCGAGAATGGCGATGAGCTGACATTGAAGATCGATGACAATGTCAAGGTGCGTGTGACACGGACCGCGATCATGCGGAAGGTCAGCCCCGGGGATGCCGCCAAGGCCGGGGAAGCATAACGATTCAAGGGTGATTGTGGCGCGGTGTGAACCGCGCGGAGGGTGGATTCTTGAACGCTTTCTTGAAGAGTCTCGGACGAACCATCGGCATGGGTGTGGGAGCGGGCCGTGTGCTCACCTGCGTGGTGCCGGTGGTTCTGGCCCTTCTGGTCATTGCCGTCGCCTGGCGCAACTACCAGACCGGCAGTCCGGGCCTGACTTACCGGATGGGCGTGGATCTTTCCGGCGGTACCACGCTGGTCTACGAGGTGAAGCTGGACGAGAAGTCCACCACCGCCAATGAGATCAGCACGCGGCTGGAGGAAATGGCCACCCAGCTCAAGCGCCGGATCGACCCGGCCGACCTTTACAACATCATCGTTCGTCCGATCTCCGGCGATCAGCCCCGCATCGAAATTGTGATGCCCTTTGGCGGCGAGAAGCAGGACGAGGCCCGCCAGGCTCGTTGGGACAGCCTGGTCTCCGGGGTCAAGGCCCTTGTGCCCGCCGAGAAGGCCCAACCGATCCTTGATGTTGCCACCGATGACCTTGTGCGTCTGGAGACTGTCGCCCGGGAGGCCGGTGCGGTTGACGAGAAGTTGCAGGAGTTGATCGCCGGCTATTCCGCCAAGGCCGGCGGTGTGCGGCAAAGTCTTTCGCAAAACCAGATCGAGACCATCAAGAACCTGATCACCCAGCAGGGCCTTCTGCAGTTCTCCATCCTGGCGACCGCCCAGGACGATCGCGAGGCGATCGACGCGGCCAAGGAATATTTCAAGGAGCTTGCCGGCAATCCCGCCAAGAAGCTGAAGGAAGACCGCAAGCTGCCCGGTCAGCCGCCCGAGGAGCCCAAGGAAAGCATCAAGCTCGAAAATGGACAGACCATCGACAAGCCGCGTTTCTTCCAGGTTCGTAACAACACGGGAATCGGCCGCCACACCTACCGCTGGGTGGAAATGGGCAAGGGGTTCCTCTACTCCGGAAACAAACAATACATCCTGGACAAGGCCAATGAGCCCACCGAGGTGGCCGATGGTCTCCTGATCTACCGGCGCGATATCCCCCCGCAATTCCGCAGGGCGCCATTTATCTCGCTGGAGGACCAGCGCGGCGGCAAGACCATGGAGCATTTCGTGCTCGTCCGCAATCCGGAGCCCACCCAGGAGGTGACCGGCAAGGATTTGCAGAATGTCTATCGCGCGCCGGGAAGCCGGGGCGAGCCCGCGGTTGGTTTCACCCTGAAGGGGGCGGGCGCCACCCGCTTCTTCGACATCACCAGCAAGAATGTCCAGCGCCGTCTGGCCATCATCCTCGACGGGCAGGTCAAGTCCGCCCCGGTGCTCAACAGCGCCATCAGCGATTCGGGCCAGATCACCGGCGACTTCAGTCAGGCGGAACTGGATGACCTGATCCGCCTGCTGCGCGCCGGGGCCCTGCCGGCAACCCTCGATCAACGTCCCGCGTCCGAGGCGACGATGGGGGCGACCCTCGGCCAGGAAACGATCTACCGCGGAAGCGTAGCGGTGATACTGGCATTTGTCGCGGTGCTCGGGTTCATGTGGGTCTATTACCGCTTCGCCGGGTTGGTGGCCTCGATCGCCCTGTTTGCCAACCTGGTGCTCACCATCGCCTTCATGGTGCTGGTGCAGGCAACCTTCACCTTGCCCGGTCTGGCCGGTTTGGTGCTCACCCTGGGCATGGCGGTGGACGCCAATGTGCTGATTTACGAGCGCATTCGCGAGGAGCGGCAACGGGGCGCCGGATTGGCTTTGGCCTTGCGCAACGGTTACGACCGCACGCTGCCGACCATCATCGACACCCACCTCAGTTCCATCTTCACCGCGGTGGTGCTGTACATCGTGGGGAATGACCAGTTGAAGGGCTTCGGCATCTCGCTGACCGCGGGCTTGGTGATCAGCCTTTTCACCTCGCTTTACATCACCCGCACCATTTTCGATATCTACCTCAACCGCAAGGGCCACGGCGACCTGCGCATGATGCAGCTTTTCGCCAGGCCCAGCATCAACTTCATGGCCATCCGCTGGGCCATGTTCACCATTACCGTGGTGCTGACGGTCCTGGGCGCGGCGTTGTTCTTCGCCCGCGGCAAGGAGGTGTTCGACATCGATTTCAACGGTGGCACCGCCTACACCGGTCGGCTCACCGAACAGCGCGATATGGCCTGGTTGCGGGGCAAGCTGGAGGGATCCAACCTGCCCGAGATGAAGATCGAGCAAATTTTCGTCAGCGACAAGCAGGATAGCGATGGGGGCAAGACCCGTTTCTTCACCGTGCGCACCGGCGAGACCGACACCCGCAAGGTGGGCGCCGAGGTGAGCAAACTCCTCGGGGCCGACCTGCAGAAGGTGGAGATGACCAAGCTGGCCGTTGAGAAAGGAGCTGGCGGGTTCGTCACCGGTGCCGATCTGGAGTTCTCCGCGGCCGTCTCACCGGACCAGGTGTCCCGCATCCTGCGCGAGAGCCTTCGTTCCGATGCCCTTCTCGAGACCGCCAGCAAGGACCTGAAGCAGTCGCTGGATGCCACGCGAACCCGCTCGCAGGATGCCGCCCGTCAGATGCGCATCGATGTGAAGGGCAAAGCCCAGGCCGGTCGTTATCAGACCCTGAAGGTGGTGTTCAACGATCCCCTCGAGGGCCCGATCGCCGAAGGCGCCCTCAAGGCGACGCAGACCACCTATCGCGAAAATCCCCAGCCCGAGCGTCTGGACAACTTCTCGGGTTCCATGGCGAAGGCGACCCAGGGAACGGCGCTGGCGGCTATCGTCGCTAGCTGGATCGCGATCGTTTTCTACCTGTGGTTGAGGTTCGGGAACTGGACATTTGGCTTGGCGGCACTGCTCTGCTTGGTGCATGACCTGTTCTTCACCCTGGGAATCATCGCCTGTTGCCATTACCTAGCGAATATCCCTGTGGTTGCGTCCCTTTTCCAGATCCAGGACTTTAAGATTGACCTTCCCGCCGTTGCCGCGCTGCTCACCTTGGTGGGTTATTCAGTCAACGACACCATCGTGGTGTTCGATCGAATCCGGGAGGTGCGCGGCCGCAACCCGTTGCTGACCGAGCGTATGATCAACGACAGCATCAACCAGACTCTCAGCCGCACGGTGTGGGCCTCGTTCACCACCTGGCTGGTGGTTCTGGTGCTTTATTTCTCAGGCGCGGAAGGCATCCACCTGTTCGCCTTCGTGATGGTGATCGGTGTGGTCATCGGCACGGTTTCGAGTATCTACATCGCCAGCCCGTTGCTGCTCATTTTGGGTGAGGGCAAGCAGAATTCAGCCGTGGAACAAGAGAGGTCGCTGGCTGACGAAATGTCCACCACCTGATTGCTGGGCGTTGGATGGGTTCCAAAGGATGTGGGCGGTGCCAAACAGGCGCCGCCCACATCCTTTTCGTCAGAGTTGTACCGCCTAACGGAACTGGACCTATTTCCCCTTGGTGGGCTCAGTCGATTTTTCCAGGGGAGCGTCCTTGGGTTGGTTGACGCCCTCAGCGCCCTTTTCCCTGGTGGCCTCCTTGGCGGTGGAGGTAGCCTTGGAAGGTCGCTCGGTGAATTTGGTTTTGTAACGGTCAGGCTCGGCCTGGCCACAACCGGAAACCAAGGCAACCGCCGCAGCCGTAACCATTAAAAAAAAACGCATCGGGTTCTCCTGCGCTCGGTGGCGCCTCTGGGGGTAAAGCAGACAAAGCCGGCGGATTGAACCGCCGGCTTTGCAAGCTGGGCCATTCGGCCCCCTCATCCGACCATGCGAATTACTTCTTGTCGCCGCCCTTGGCTCCTTCGGGAGCCTTGGGAGCTTCAGGAGCCTTGGGAGCTTCAGGAGCCTTGGCCTTGTCGTCCTTCTTCTCCTCTTTCTTCTCTTCCTTGGTTGTTTCAGCAGCCTTGCGGCCTTCCTGATCCTTTTCTGATTTCTTCTCGGCGGCCTCGATCTTGCCCTTCTTGGCGGCGTCTACTTTTTCGGCGGGCTTTTTGGCTTCGGCGCAGCCGTTGGACAGGGCAATCAGACCGCACAGGGCGCTGAGGGAGAGCAACTTCTTCATGGGATTCAGTCCTTGTCAGGAAATCCAGGTTTTGGGCCAGCTCCCGAACCCTTCGGGGGCTGCCGACCGCAGTGCGCGGCCTAGACCAGTCCTTGAGTCTTGACTGATCATACCAAACGCCGTCGGCATCGAAGGGGGCAATTGCCGTTCAGGGATAGTTCGGTGGCCTAGGGCAGCTGCAAAAAGGGCGGGGAGGGAAACACCCCATCCCCGCCCTGGAGGAACGACCCGGTTTAAGGCCGGTTCTGTACTATTTCTTGGCGTCGCCTTCGGCGGCCTTGCCGGCATCGGGACGTACCGCGTCCTTGCCAGGTTGCGGGGGCTTGATCATACCTTTCTTGCCTTCATCGGGTGATTTTTTGGGGCTGTCGCCACACCCGGTCAGGGAGACCAGGACCAGGGAAAAAACAGCGCCGGCGATCAGAGCTTTGCGCATGGGAAAACCCTCCTTTCAGAAAACAAGATTGAGGTGAACGCGGACCGGAAGTTGACCCGCCTGGCCTTTCCAGGCAAGCCAATCGGCGCACGGCTTGAAGGATAATAACCCATTTCTTTTGGGCCATCACCTCCAGCCAACAAAAAAGGTGGGCGACCAAACAGCCGCCCACCTTTGGATTCGGAACCCGGTGAAGCCTTAAGGCTTCGTTGGCCGGATTACTTCTTGCCTTCTGCGGCACCCTTGACAGCTTCGGCAGCCTTGGTGGCGCCTTCTTTCACAGCCTCACCAGCCTTGGAGGCACCTTCCTTGACAGCCTCGCCGGCCTTGGCGGTGTCGCCAGCCTTGGCAGCTTCGCCAGCCTTGGCGGCGCCTTCCTTCACTGCCTCGCCAGCCTTTTTGCCGGCATCGGTAGCTGCCTTCTTCGCGCCTTCGGCTGCCTTCTTGGGAGCCTCGCCACAACCGGTGACGGCGGGCAGAACGAGGGCGGCGGCTGCGAACAGGGAGAAAAGCTTCTTCATGGTGAAATCAATCCTTGTGAATCATCAACCTGAGGTTCATGCCTTTCGAACCTCTCGAAGGCATCCTATGTACAGATGCAAGCGGGGCAAGTTTTATTCCCGAGGCATCCCCCAATTTTTGAAAAACCTGTGAAAAAGAGGCTGGAATGGCCTGCCAAAAGGTGGTGAATGCCAATTTTTCCCGCATTTTTTAATGGCGTGGGGAATAAAATGGGGGGCCTGCGCATCTAAAGGCTTGTTGCCAGGAAAGGCGGCGCGTTTTGACTCCAGGTGGGCCTGTGACCCGGGAACGGTTGCTCGAATGGGTGGAGCATCATCATGCACCACTCTTTCGGTTCGCGTTCCGTCTTTCGGGCAGCCATCAGGACGCCGAGGATCTGGTGCATGACACCTTCCTGACAGCCGCCAATAACACTGCACCCCTGCGGGTACCCGAGGCCGTGCGGGGGTGGCTTTTCACCATTTTGCGCAACCATTTCCTCATGCGGGCGCGCAAAAGGCAGCAGGCCGGTTTCGAACCCATGCCGGAGGATCTTCCGGAAGGGGCGGTGTCACCGCGGGAGCGGGACGACGGACCGGATGTCGAATTGCTGCAAAGGTTGTTGAACCAGATGCCCGAGGGGTACCGAACTCCGCTGATCCTGTTTTTTTTCGAGGAGTTCAGTTATCGCGAGATCGCCGAGCAGATGGGGGTTCCCGTTGGCACGGTGATGAGCCGCCTGGCCAGGGCCAAGGACTGGATTCGCCAGCGTTATCCCTGGCCCGAGGAGGGGGAACAGGCATCCACCCGCGGTCTGGCTGGTCCGCGCGGGAATGCGTTGCCCAATGATTGAGGTGCCCGATGCGTTGTGAAACCGCCAGGACGATCCTGGAACTGAACCTGCCCCGATTGGGGGAGGCCGATTGGCGCGACCTCGACGCGGTGGAGTCGCACCTGAAGGTTTGTCCGCAGTGCCAATCCTGGTGGAGCCTGCGTTCGCGGGAAGACAATCGATTGGCCCGCGAGATTCGCGCGGTTCCGGTTCCCCCTGACTTTGCCGTCCAACTGGCCAGCCGGTTGCCCTTGGCAAAGCGCGCTCCAAGCCGCGTGAAAGCTTTTGCAGCCCTGGCCGCCGCCGCCCTGGTGATCCTTGGCGGTTTGGGGTATTGGTTGCGCCCGGTGGCTTCACCGCTGGACGCGGATGCCATGGCGCGCCTGCTTGAAACCTCCCCGTCGGTGGATGGCCCAACCTCGCACGAACGCATGGAGCAATTGGTTGAATCCTTCAGCCGGATTGGGGAAACGGTCCGGTTGCCTGAATCGCTCAATTACCTGCAGGTGGTTAGCCACGGGGTGACCGAACTGCAGGGCCGCAGGGTGCCCCAGATTCTTTTTCAAACAGAAGAGGGGGGCAACCGGAACCTCGTTCGACTGCTGGTTTTGGATTCCAGAAAATTTGACCTGTCCCAATACAGCGTGGAACAGAATACCGGACTCAACCGTCAGGTGGAACTGGTGCCCGATTCCGAGGACGGGCGCTTTTTCTTTTTGCTTGCTACCCAGGACATGGGACGGGCGCCTAAATATTAATATTTCCCATTTTCTCCAGATTTTTCATTTGCCTGTCTTTTCCCCGACCAGCCGGTTGAACTTGCTGTCCATGCGGTACGGATGTTATCGCCCTCCCAAAGATCTGTGAAAACCGGTTTTGGTTGCGGTTATGGGGGCGATGCCCATGGATGGGCCAACCGTGCGAGCATTCTGTTTCCAGGCGGCCGGATCCCTGGTGTTGTGCTGGCTGTGGCTGGTCCATGCCGGCACCGGGCAAGCCCAGGTTGCCCTGCAGCAGGGATTTGAGGGGCGTGAACCCTTGTGGGTTCAGGGGCCCAGCGATGCCCAACCCAAGGAGGTGGTCCACGGCACCACCACCGACCACGCCCACAGCGGTCAGAAGGCCGAAGGAATCGCTTTTTCCGCCGAGCGCGGCACCTTTGTCCATTTTCATATCGACCCGGGCAAGGCGCTTGTCGCCGAGGATCTGAATTGCAGCCTGTGGTTGCGGGCAAACCGGCCCGGCATGGCGTTGATGGTTCGCGTGGTGCTGCCACGCGAAAGGGATCCAAAAAATCTGGAGCAACCCCTCACGCTGATGGTGCCAGGGGACACTTACCAGTTGTCAGGCAGATGGCAGCAACTGGCCATTCGCCAACCGGTCAAAAAACTGCGGGACCAGGTTCAGTTGGCCCGCGCCGAGTTGAAGCGCGACCTCATCATCCAGGACGCCTACATCGACCGGGTGGTCCTCAACCTGTACGGTGGCCCGGGCCTGACGGAGACCTGGATCGATGATCTGGAGGTCAGCCCGCTGATGGAAGCGGCGCCCACCTCCCCCAAAGCCGAAGTTCACTTGCCGGATGGGGCCGCCAACCCCGGGAAGAAAACAGCCGGCAATGCCAGACCTGCCGAGGTGCAATTGCGGGGCAACTCCCTGCAGGTGGCTGGCGAGCGGTTTTTCATGCGGGGAATACGCCATTCCGGCACACCAATCAAAACCTTGAGGGACGCCGGGTTCAACACCCTGTGGCTCAACTCCGAGGCCAACGACGCCGTGGTGGAGGAGGCGGCCCGGCAGGGATTCCTGCTGGTCCCATCCATCGAGCCACAGCCGGAAGATCTCGCGGGTGCACCAGCCAACCTGACCAACGCCGGCGGTTTGGGCAAGAAGATGTCCCGCTTCATGGAGCATGATTCGGTGTTGGGCTGGAACCTGGGCAACAACCTGCCCAGCGAGGAGTCTGGAAGGCTCGCGTCCCTGGCCCGCTCGTTTCACGCAACCGATCCCGGCCGCCCTGTGGCAGTGGATGTGTGGGACGGATTCGGCCGCTACAGCCGCTCCATCGAGCAGGTCATGCTGGGCATGCACCGCTGGCCGCTGTACACGGGCATGGAATTCACCCAGTACCGCGACTGGCTGATGCTCCGCAGGCAATTCGCCTCCCCGGGCACCTACACCTGGACCTGGATCCAGACCCACCTGCCGGACTGGTATGTGAAAACTGCCTACCGGCGGGAACCCGGCGCGGATTTTCAGGAGCCTGTCGGTCCGACGCCCGAGCAGGTGCGTTTGATGACCTATATCGCCATCGGGTCAGGCATGCGGGGTATCGGCTACTGGTCCGACAAATTCCTGGCCGACAGCCACTCCGGACGCGACCGCCTGCTGGCGCTGGCGCTGCTTAACCTGGAAATCAGCCTGCTGGAACCGTTGCTCGTCACCGGCGAGGAACCGCGCTGGGTGGATACTTCCCATCCCCAGGTGAAGGCCGCCGTCCTGCGTTGCGACAAACATTATTTGGTGATGCCGGTTTGGTTCGGCGATCACACCCAATTCGTGCCCGCCCAGGGGGCCGCCGGCGCCCTGAAGGTGGTCGTGCCCCATGTGCCCGTGGGCACCAGCGCCTGGGAGGTCAGCCCGGGAGGCGTGCGCTCTCTTCCATGGCAGCGCAAGGCTGGTGGCATGGAGATCCTGTTCCGCGATTTCCACATGGCCACAGCGGCCGTGGTGACCTCCGACCTGGGCCCGACCGGGCCGGTCGTGCGGTTTCAGGAACAGCAGCGCCGCGTGGCCCGCACCGCCGCCCAGTGGTCTTATGACCAGGCCTCCGAGACCCTCACCAAGGTGCGCACCGTCGTGGCCGACCTGAAGCAGATCGGCCACGGTGAGGTGGACGCGGAGCCGTTGTTGGACAGGGCGCAGAAATCCCTCGAGCAAAGCGCCGCCTATCGGCGCAACGGGGAACACAACGACGCCTACGCCGAGGCACAGCGCGTGATGCGCCCGCTCCGCATCCTGATGCGGACCCACTGGGAAAAGGCCATGCGCGAACTGGACACGCCGCTGGCCACGCCCTGGTCGGGCAGTTTCAACACACTGGCAAGGCACTGGCAGTTCATGGATCGCATGCGTTCGATGCGCATGACCGAGAATGTGCTTCCCGGCGGCGATTTCGAGGCTTCACCCGACGTCAACCTGCCCGGGTGGACCGTGCAGGAAGACGCCACTCTGGATCCGGTGGTGGTGGGGGCCCGGCGTGTGGACAACAATTCCCACGGCGGCAAGCAGAGCCTGATGCTGCGCATCCAGCCGAAGGACCCGAAGAATTCACCCGCGGCGCTGGAACGGGCGCTGGTCGCCATCCACTCCCCGGCTATGCAGTTGCCTCCCGGCATGCCGGTGCGCATCAGCGCCTGGGTGCAGATTCCGCAGCCCCTGGCAGGTACCGGGGATGGTGCCTTGTTCTTTGATTCAGGGGCCGGGGAACCGATGGCGGTTCGCCTTCACCGCACGCCCGGTTGGCGGCAGGTCACGCTCTTCCGCGAGGTGCCTGAAAGCGGCAGGATTCATGTGACCTTGGCCCTCACCGGCCTTGGAACCGCCTACTTCGACGATGTGAAGATTGAGCCACTGCTGGACCCGAACGATCCGGGCACCGCGCCCAAATCCCTGCCGGTTCCCGTGCCGGCTGTCACGGGAACGCCGATGCCCGATCCGACACCGGCTGGTGCCCCCATGCCCATCGGGGCACCGATCCCTGCCGGAGCCGGGCAGCCCCGGCCGATCAATCAGCCCAACAGGCCGTAAGACTGAAGGGCTTTTTTCACCTTGGCAACCCCCGCGTCATCCAGCGGGGTGAGGGGAAGCCGCAGTTCCCCGGTATCCCTACCCAAAAGGCGCATGGCGGTTTTCACCGGGATGGGATTGGTGGCGATTCCCAGGAGGTCCCGCGCGAGATTGAACATCTTGTGGTGCAGACGGCAGGCCTCTTTCAGGTTGCTGTCGTTTACCGCCTTCACCAGGGCGAGCAGGTCGCCGGGGACGATATTGCCCACCACCGAAACGATTCCCCTGCCCCCAATGGACATCAGGGGTAGGGTGAGGCTGTCATCCCCGCTCAGCAGGGTGAGATTGGTGGTGGACAGGATCTGGCTGGCCTGATCCAGGGAACCGGTGGCCTCCTTGATGGCGACAATCGCAGGGTGTTCGGCCAATCGGGCGATGGTTTCAGGAAGGATGTTGGAGGCGGTGCGACCGGGGATGTTGTAAAGAACGATGGGTAAACCCACCGCGTCGCCCACAGCCTTGAAGTGCTGGTAATACCCTTCCTGGGTGGGCTTGTTGTAGTAGGGGCCCACCATCAGGGCGCCGTCCGCACCCGCCTTGGCCGCGTATTTGGTCAAGCGGACCGCCTCGCGGGTGCTGTTGGAGCCGGTTCCGGCCATCACCCTCAACTTGCCGGCAGCCCTCTGGACCACCGCGGCTATCACCTTTTCGTGCTCTTCATGGTCCAGGGTGGGAGATTCGCCAGTGGTTCCCACCGGGGCTAGGCAGTTCGTCCCCTGCTCGACATGAAAGTCCACCAGTTTTTCCAGCGCCTTGTAATCCACCTCTCCGTCCTTGAACGGGGTGACCACCGCCACTGTCAAACCCGCGAATTGCTCCCCTTTGGTGGCTGCCATGACCATTTTCCCCGTCTACCGGCGTATGCACAAAACGAAAAAACCTGCAAAGCCCCAACGAGACCTTGCCTCGAAGCTTAAAGATATAGCTACAGGATAGCAGGGCTGGGTCCAAGGAGTCAGGCTTTGGGGGAAGGCCGGTTGCCCTTGGGAACGGGTTTTCCGAGGCCTTTTCGGGGCTTTCCTGCGGGGTGAGCTGTTTGATTAGAAAAAGGGGATATTTGGGGAATTTTGGTTTAATGGGTTTGGTTTCCGGTTCGGGAAATACAGGGGACATGCCGTTGCAACAGGTTCGGGCGGTTTTTTTTGATGCGGTGGGGACCATTCTCCATCCAGCCCCGGGGGTGGCCGAGGCTTATTGGACCACCGGGATGCGGTTTGGTTCCCGGCTTTCGCTTCAGGAGGTTCGCGCCCGCATCAAAACCGCATTCGCCCTTCAAGAAGACCGGTTTGCGGGGGAAGGCCACCGTACGAACGAGGAAGCGGAGGAGGTCCGATGGCGTGGGGTGGTGGCGGAATGCCTGCCGGACGTGGCAGACCCCGAGGGATGCTTCCGCCAGTTGCACGCGCATTTTGGCGACCCGGGCAATTGGGTACTCAGCCCCGGGTTGGAGGTTGTGTTGGAAACCCTGGATTGGCTTGGCTTGGTGTTGGGTGTCGCATCCAACTTTGATGAGCGCTTGCGATCGGTCAGCGCGGGGTTTCCGTGCCTGAGCCGCATCCGTCATTGGGTGATCAGTTCCGAGGTGGGGTGGCGTAAGCCAGCCGGCCGTTTTTACGACCACCTGGTTGCGGAGGTTGGTTTGCCCGCCAAATCCATCCTGCTGGTGGGGGACGATCCGATCAATGACCTGGAGGCACCGGTACGGGCCGGATTGCAAGGATTGCTGGTGCGTGGGCCGGAATGTCTGTCGGGCTTGGCTGATCAACTGAGCCGGGCTGCCCGAAAGCCGGTTCGGGAAACGGTCGGGTGAAATCCCGGCCCTTATTCCAGGCCTGCGGAATTTCGGACCTTTTCATACCAGCGGTTTTCCCCAAACAGTCCCTTGTGAACAGGGTACTGGTTGTCGTCGATGATCTCGCACAGCATCCGGTGGATGGTGGTCTCCTCCAGCCGATCGCCCAGTTTTTCCCGGATGGCCGCGGTCACCTCGCCGAATTCCCGCTCATCGATTTTCTGGTTGGCGGCAGCCCGAACCGAAAGGCGATGCCGCGCGTCCCTTAGAACGGTGCTTTCCAGCAGAAACCCGCGGTCCTGGCACATTTCAATCAGTGCCTGGCGGGCGATGTCCACCGTCACACCGTTTCCCAGGGCGAACCGCAATGCCTCCCGTTCCCACGGGCGGTCGAGGTATCGGTCTCCGGCGGGGCGGGCTTGCAGCCGCTTCCCGAAATCGTCGCGAACCTGCTCGATTGTCATGGCCATTTGTTTCGGTCCCCTGCCAAACCTGACTGAGTACGGTTTACACCAAACAGGTCGCGGGGCGGAAGCGCTATCGCCGGGCAAAAAACAACCCCGCGGCCTTGGGGCCGCGGGGTTGCGGAGTTCAACCTGCGAAGGGATGAACCGGGGACAATCAGTTGGCCGGAAGGATCTTCTTCAGGTCGGCGACGACCTTCTCGACATCCGCTTCCTTCAGTTCGCCCTTCTTGAAGGCGTGATTGGCCAGCACCTTGCGCTTGTTGTAAAGCACGACGGTGATGTCGGCGTCCTTGGGGATGTTGTATCCCTGGGGGCCGGCGGGATTGTCTACGGCCAGGATCGTCTTCTCGATCCCTTCCTTCTTGGCCAGCTCCTTGAGCTTGCCTTCGATGCTTTCGTCGTCGTTGAGGAACACGACAAAGCTGCCCATGCGGCAGTCGCTGTTCTTGGCAGTGGCGGTATCAATTTTCTTGACCAGACCGGTCAAGTTGTCGCTGACTTCGCGGGCGAAGATCATGGCGACAGGGTTACCACCGTTGCTTCAGACCAGGCACCCCTTGCCACCCGCACCCGGACCCGTCACATGGGTCGGATGGAATGGCGCGGGAGACTTGCCGACCTGCGGGCCGGACTTGAGGCTATCACCATACGCCACGCCCGCGACAAGCAGGCCGGCGGCGGCGACAACCCCAAAGAATCGCGCGATGCGCATCTTCAGGTTCTCCTTGGAAAAAAAACAGTGACCCGGTGGCCACTCACTTTCAGCTTATAACAAAGCAACGCCTTGGGGGAAACAAATTAAAAGTGTGGGTTTTGTGAGAAACCCCTCACGAGTCCGGGCGGTTCAAGCGGAGGTATTGGGGGATCATTTCCGCCAAAAGCCTGAGTTCCCGCAGGGACTCACCCAGGTGGCTTAGCAGCATCAAATCTTCCACGCTCACCTCGCCCCCCCGGATCAGCCAAGCACGGGCTCGTAGCAGCTTGTATATCTTGACCAGCTTTCTATCGCTGATGTATATCCGGTGTTCCCGGGCAAGGGTTTCCACCAACCGACGGAACTCGGCAAAAACCGGGGCTGGAAAGAACCGGCTACGGTCGTTCGCAATTCCCCCGTCATGGCTGACCGATTCCTCGGCGAATCGAAGCAACAGGCCCTGATGGGCCAGTTCCAGGTCTGCCAGGCTGCAAAGGCCCTCCTTCCATGGGGTGAGGTTGCGGAACCTGAGGCTCTCGTTGCGCAGGCCCGAGTCGATGAGTTCCTCAAAGTGATCCTGCCGGACGCTGCGGCTTTCGGCCTTGAGGCAGAAGCGGTCCCGCAGGGCGGAAAGCTCGCTGTGTTCGGGGATCTCGTTCGCGGCGGCAAAAAGCAGCTTGAGGGGCACCGGCTCGGGCCTGCCGTCCTGGTAGTATTTGCGCTCGTTGAGGATGGTCAAAAGCACATTGAGGATCGCGCTCGAGGATTTGAAAATCTCGTCGAGGAAGGCCACCTTGGCGGTGGGTAGCTTACCTTCGGTGCGGCGCACATACCGCCCGTCCTTCATCCCGGCCAGGTCCAGCGGGCCCAGGATTTCCGAGGGCTCGGTGAATCGGGTCAGCATGTATTCGAAATAATCATCGCCGCCCAAACCGAGGCCTTCCACCAGCTTGAGGACCAGGTCGCTCTTGGCCGTACCCGGCGGGCCCACCAGCAGCACCGGCTCCTGGGCGATGGCGCCGATGATCAGCAAGTCGATCAGATCCTGCTTTTCCACCAGGTGGCGGCCCAGCGAGAGGCGGAAACGGTCGATTTTCTGCCGGGCAGTCTCCAGTTCGCCGCTGATGCGGGCCAGTTGGTCTTTGGGTGTCGACACGATCGGGATTCCTTCAGGGAAGTGTTGTTTGTTTTGGTCAGGCCAGGGCCACGCGGGTCTGGGAAAGGATGACGCGGCGAAGCATCGCCTCCTCCTCCTCGCACCACCCGCTTTGGGTCTCGATGTCCCGCGCGCAATTCAGGGAGAGCACCAGGGTCTCCACCACCTTGAGCACCTTGCCGTGTGCCGCCTGGGCCAGGCCAGCCGCCGGGGTGGGAGGCACCAGGGCCGGGAGCATCTCGGTGGCCGCGCCGATCCAGATGGCACCCTGGGAAGGTTCGGTCTCCAGCGAGAACATCAGCAGGGCGCGTGCCAGTTCCATGCGCTGGTCGAGCGCCGGGCCCCGCAACGGCTGCCGGTTTTCACGGGCGTTGCGGACCACTGTCTGGGTTTGCTCGAGCATCGCGGCGGAACGCTGCGCTTGCCCGCGGCGGGCCAGTTGCGCCGCCAGGATCAGCCGCAATGTGGCCTGATCCTCCGGCCCTGCGAGGCCCAGCACCCGCTCCAGACCATCCACCAGGGCGAATCCCGCGGTTTCCATGTCCCAAGCCCGCAGCCGGCCCACCATTTCCTGCAGTAGCGAACCGACCAGACGCCCCTGTCCGGTCTGGGCCAGCAAAGCGAAAAGGCCGGGGCTGCCCCCGTCGGGTTCCAGTGCCGCGTGCAGCCATTTGTCCACCTCTTCCCGCAACCCCCAGGGACCGGCCGCATGGAGGGCCCCCCGTAGCAATCGAAGGCAGAATTGCAGAGACCGCTCCCGTGGGGTTTGGGCGCTGCCCTCAAGCAGACGCCTGGTCAGTAGGTTCCCCAGGCGCAGGGATCGCTTGGCGATATCCGCGCTGGCCTGCCCGGCCCGTTCCTGGATGGCCTGGAGCAACTGCAGCCACAGGTCCATTTCCTCCGGTTGGTGGCCGCCAGCACCCGACTCCAGGGTCTCCAGTTCGAAAAGGGCGGTCCCCAGCAGGGGGAGGACCGTTTCCGCCGGGGCGTTCTGGATTTGGACAGCCCTTTCCCGCAAGGGATTGGCCCCGGTGCCCGCCGTCAACCCGGCCAAGTAGTGGCTGACAGGGTTGATCGATTGGGCGGGTTCGAGAAACTCCAGGGCTTTCCTCAGGTTGTTCAAACGGTACTGATCTGTGGGGGACAGTGCCTGGAGCGCCCCGGGAGCGAAAGCCAATGGAGATTGGTCATGGGGCATATGGGCGCGAATCTGCGCCAGGCGTTCGTCAACCGCCGCGCGGAGTACCTGGCCCAGCGGACCTTCCCGATTGAGGGAGGCCGCGCCTTGTTCCCAAAGGCTGGTGGACTGCGCTGATTCCCCCGCGCGTAACGCGCCCGCGGCAAAAAGGGCCATGGCCAGCGCCTTGGTCATCCGGTCTGTCGGATCATTGTCCCGCAGGTTGAGCCGTTCGGCGAAGCCGTTCCGCATCGCTTCCAGCAGTTTGCCGGCGTCGGACCTGCCGCCACGCTCGCGCAGCAGCCGGCCGCTCAGCACGGGGGGTGAATCGCGGCCCACCTCAAGCCCCTGGGCCAACCGGCGCAGCAGGCGGTCATGGGCCTGGGCCAAGGCCTGCACATCCCCGGTGGAATGGCGCCAGTTCATCCATGCGACCCAGGCGTGGCGCACCGGCATCCAGGGTTCCAATTGTTCGAGAAGGGATGCCCACTCCGCGGTGAGCGGCTTTCGGGAATCCCGGCAGGCGATTTCAAGCGCGATCCACCGGCTGGCGGCCACACGGTTTTCGCCGGTGAGTTCCCCCTGGCTGGCCAGGGCCAGGGGGTTCTTCAATACCCCTTCGGCGGTAGGTCCGGCCTGCCGGGTGAACGCTGCCATTTCCTGGTGGAGAATGGGGCCCAATCCCTGGCTGGTCCAGGGGTCGCGCAGGGGTGTGTGGGACCACCAATGCAGGAAGCGCAGGTCGGCCGCATCCCTGGGCCGCTGGGACTGTTCCAGAAGGCGGCTCAAATCCTCGATACCCGCCAACCTCTCCGGGGCGTGCAGCGGGCCGGGTAATTCCAGCCAATCCTCCAGGGCCTTGCTTGCCCGGATGGAAGTGTGGGATTCCTGGTTTTTTTCCTCGTCCTCTCCGGCCGGCTTGCCGGGGCTTTTGCGTTTCCTGCGGCCGGGGGCAGTGGTCTCTGCCGGTTTGGCTTCCTCGGGCTTTTTGGTTGGGGAAAAATCGGTCCTTGGCGGTATTACGGTTGGCTTGGCAGCTTTGACCCCGGCTTTCGAGGGGGCGGCAGCGGGGCCGGGTTCAAAAACCAGTTCTTCCAGATCGGAAAAGGTGATGGATTGCTGCCAGGATTCGAGCGCCATGGGTATGGTTGCCAGTTGATACTCAAGGCAACTTTCCAGCGAACGGAATTCGGCGGAGGCCACGGTCTGGCTTTTGGCCAGCTTGCCCGGATGATCGGGGTCTGTTTCCAGCCAGGCGATCATTCCGGGTGACAGCCCGGCGGCCTGGCGCAACCGGTCGACCTGGAGCGGCGGGCTCAGGCGGGTTCCGGCGGGGATGAACACCGGCTCGAGTGGGTGGACGCGCTCATAGGCGGTGGAGAAAACCGGCAAAGTGATGCTGGATGTGGGGATGATGGGCCGCACCAGCAGGGTTTGCCGTGTTCCATCCATCAGGGAAAGCCATTCCAGTTGGCAGAGTTGCTCCTCGGGGGTGTGGCTCACCCATTCCAGGAAGGAGGGCACCATTTCGGATTCGATTTTCCACAGACATTCCTTGCCCGGCTCCAGGCTGGACCGGACCAGCCTGAGCGGAACCGGGATGGCCATATCCCAGGGCTTGGGCTGGATGGCGGTGTGCCCGGCTTGAACCAGTTGCCATTGGCGGTCCAGCGGAAGGAGGGTATCGGTGTCGATCCATCGGTGGATGAAAGGCTTTTCCAGAACCAGCCATTGGTTGTGGGGGATGGCCACCTGGTCCAAAAAAGGATGCTGTGTGCGGAGTGGCAGATACAACCCGTGCTTTTGTTCAAAACAAACCAGGGTGTGGGGTTGGTCCAGCGCCGTCAGTACCACATGCAAGGCCGGGTGGGGGGCCCAAAGGGCCACCCGGCCATCGGGCAACACCCCGGCCCGCATTTGGTCGCACCCCAATTCGAGGAGCCTTGATGCCAGGTCTGCCACCGAGTCGTGATCGGGGCAGAGAAAAAGGATCGGCAGCGGATCCTCACCCAGTTTCTCCGGCAAAGGTGCCGCGGACAGCCCGAACAATTGCCAAGGACTGTCCGCCTGCGCGGAATCGGCCGGCGGTGGAACCGATATTTGGCGCAGGCCCAATTCGGCCGCCCGCTCGGCCGCTGAGGCTGTCAGGGCCTTTTGGGGCTGGAGGTAGATTGCGCCACCGTCCCGCCAATGTCTGCAGGGAACCAGTCGGCCGGCCAGCTTGGGTTCAAGGCTGAGAATGGCCCGCAGGTGAGTTTCGGTATCGCAGGTCCAAGCCTTGGGCATCTTCCTGTCCGTGCATTCTGTGCGGCGATTCAATGAACCAGAAGTTATCGACCACCGGCCTGGCGGGCCGGTTCCGGGGTCTGTGGCGCCTCGCCGGATTCCGGCAGCGGCTGGCCCTTTTTGTCGAGCCGGGTGATGACCAGGGTCGGGTCCTCACCCTGGGAGATCAATCCCTTGCCGACCAGGGTCTCAATCACCTTGCGGTGGGTTTCCTCGTGCTCAAAGGGAAGGGAGTCGGCGTCGGAGTGCAACTCGACCACCACCACCGGCTTGCCGCTGGCGGGATCCCTGGAAAGTTTGAGAACCATTTCGGCCATGGCGGCCTCCTGTCTTACCGGTGGATGTGTTTCGGGTTCGCGGATCGATTATTCAGGGTCTTCGTCATCCCTGTCGGCACGGAGGGCCTGAATTCGGTTGCCCAGATCCGGAGCATGGAGCTCCAGGTGCCGGGCAAGGTCATCTGATTCAAGTCTGCCCTGTTCGAGAAGGGATTGGCGCAGGGCCTCCACCAGTTCGCGTCGTTCGGCAAGGATTCCGCGGGCCCGCAGCACCTGCTCATCCAGCAGCCTTCTAACCTCGGTGTCCAGTGCCTCCCGCACGCTGGTAGACAGATCCTTGTAGCGCTCGGGGCTGCCGTCCCGGGCACCGTAATGGCACACTCCGGTGGTTTCGCCGCCCATGCCGTACACTTCCACCAGTTCGCGGGCCACCCGGGTGGCCTCCCACAGGTCGTGGCCGCTGCCCAGGGACAATTCCCCCTCCAAAAGCATCTCCGCCTCGCGGCCCGCCAGCAACACGCAGACCGCGTCCAGCAGTTCAGGCACCGAGTGGATACGCCTGCCCGGCCCGGTTTCCACATAGCCCAGGGCCCCCGCTATGTCGTCGCCCAGGGCGATCCGCTCGGGCAGGGGGGCGCGTTCCAGCGCCAGTCCAACCACCGCGTGACCGCACTCATGGCCGGCCACCACTCGGGCTTCCTCCCGGCTGAGCAGTTTGGTCTCGACCTGCCCGCGCAGGGCCTCCTCCACCTCGCCGACCGTGACAGGGGAGGCGGTTCCCCGGCGCAGCCGGGTGCGAGCCAGTGAGCGGCAGAACGCCTGCAGGTGGTCGCCCGACCAACGCGCGGCCCGTGAGGCGCCAGGGGGCGTTCCACGGGTGCGGCGCACCGCGTGGGCCAGCGCCTCCTCCTGCCACGGCAGGCCCATGGCCTTGCCGTGCACTTCGAGGATTGCCTTTCTAGCCATTTTGCCCGGATAGGGCACATGGATCTGATATTCAAACCGGCCAGGCCTGAGCAGGGCGGGGTCCAAGGCCTCCACCAGGTTGGTGGTGGCCACCACAAACACCAGCTCTTCCTTGCGGAAGCCATCCATCTCGGTGAGGAGCTGATTAACCATGGAGTGCTCGACGCCCGAACCGGTGAAGGTTCCACGGGCCACCGCGAAGGAGTCGATCTCGTCGAAGATGATCACCGAAGGGGCCGACTGGCGGGCCTGCACGAAGATGCGACGCAGGTTTTCCTCGCTCTCGCCGACCCATTTGCTTTTCAACTCGGGGCCCGAGACCACCTGAACCGAGGCGCCCAGCGCGGTGGCCATCGCCTTGGCGAAAAGGGTTTTGCCGGTTCCCGGAGGACCCCAGAAAATGAGGCCACGGGGCAGCAGTCCCTCCAGTGCCCGGGCCCTGTCCTGATCATCGGCGTTGTCCCGCAGGTTCAGGATCTCCAGGATTTCTTCCCGGATCCTTTTCTTCACCCGGTCGTAACCGCCGATGTCCTGGTCCAGATCGATGGTGGGCATTTCCAGCCCCGCCTGCAGGGTTCCCTGCCGCAGTTGGGCCAGGGCGGCCTTGGGAGAGGCCGGCAAATCCTGCCCCTCCAATGCCGAGAGCAGCCTGCGCAAGCGAACTGGATTGGTCCCGGACACATACCGGTAAACCTCGCCCGCGTGAATGGTTTCCCCGAATTTTCGGCACTCCGGGGCGGTGATCAGGTTGGCGAGCTTTTCCCGGGGGATGCCCATCAATTGGATCAGGTGCGGGAAGAGGTTGCGCACCACGCCCGGCAGCGGGAGGGTGGGATCCGCGAACCCCAGCCAAACATGCTGGGGGTTCTGGTAAAGCTGGTTCACGGCCTCCCGGCCCGTGTCGGTGATGGACGGGCCTCCCGAGGTGGTCAGCAGATCCAGATGCGGCAGAATATTCACCTTGCCGGGGGGTTGCGCGGCCGCCTTCTCCAGTTCACCAAGCATCCGTTGCAGCAGGTTCCCCGCGTTGGGGTCCGCGCTGGGGCGCCCGCTGATCACCTCGATCTCCCGCGGCGGTTTCAGCGCCTTGAGCCGCGTGCGGATGGCCATCAGGACATGGAGGCAGATTTCCTTCTCGCATTCCACCAGGACCGAGACCCCGCGCGTCAACTTGCGCACCGCCTCGGCCAACTCGTTGGAGTAGGCGGCCTCGATAGCTTCCTGGTCGGTCAGGGAGGCGGGGCAATCGGAAGGGCGAAGGTTGAGGGAGACGGGGGGCATGGGCGTTCCGAGAGGCTTGTCGAGTAAGCGATTGAAGGATGAACTCAGTCCAGTTTGACAACGATGGTCATGGATTGGTTCTGCGGATCGTGTTCAACCCGTTCCACCCTGCCCATGCGGCGGGCCTTGGTTTCCAGGGCCTGGGCCTGGGTGGCATGGCCGATCCGCCCGAGTTCCTCACGGACCTTGGGCAGGGCCTCCTTCAGGGCCCGGGTTGCGGTCTCACGCAACTGGTTTTCCATCAACTCCCCGGCGACCTTGGCCTGATGGTCGAGCTTTTCCCTGGCTTCGGTTTCGAGATCCTTGCGGATGGCGTCGCGGCGCTGGTTGGCGCCGGTGATCTCGGAGGGGCTATGGGCCTCCAGGCTGCGGTGGAGTTTCACATCCACCTGGCGTGTGGCCTGCCTGCTGCTTGAGACGGTCACATCGCGGGTGCCGGTGTGGATGCGCACCTCAACATCACCCTCGGCCTTGACCATCGTCTCGCCATCCTTGCTGAAACCGCCCTCGGCGAGTTTGTTTTCCAGGATGTCGCGCATTTCAGCGGGTGGGAGCACATCCACCACCTCCACCCGTGTGGTGAAGCTGTCCTTTCCGGTCACTTCCACCAGGCGTGATTCCTTCACTTCGATGCGGTAGGCGTAGCTCATGACCTGCTGTCTTGCCTCGGAAAGTTAGGGGACGGTTCGACTTGGTTCCTGAGATCGCCTGTTGGGTGGCCGCTTTCGAACCAAGTCATTGTAGGGCTGAAAGATTGGGCAATCGGTGGCCGTTTTCAGGGTTGTTGGGCCATGCGAACCCGCTCAACAAGGTGGCTGATCCAATCCGCGAACCGTGGGACCCCGGGCAACCTTGCCACCAGGTGCACCAAGGCCTGGGCGGGGGCGTGGTCCTCGTCGTAGTAAAGCCTTCCGGTAGCATCCTGATGCCGCCGCCCCAGGTTTTCCGCCAAATGGGAAAAGGCGCCATACCGCGCGGCCGATTCCTGCCCGGATGACAGACCGCCGCGGAAGAGTTCAGGTTTCAGCCGTTCCATGGCGTCCAGCAACATTTGGTCGGCGGGTGGACAAAGCGATTGATACAAGGGACCTGCGAGGTCCCACCGCCCTTCCGGTGACCCCGCCCAATCGAGCCAGGCCACGGCCCTTTTGCAAAGCGACTCCAGTCGGGCAAGCCAATCGCCAGGGTTCCGGTTTGAGGCGGATAGGGCCAAATCGGTCCATTCCTCGGTCCATCTGCGCCGAAGCCAGCTTTGGCAGCCTTCCAGTTGGGCCAACCACCCTTCTTCCTGCCAGCCCTGCCAGGGTTTTGAGCCTTCGGGAGCCGGTGCCTGGGGGTATCCCAGCCAAAGAAGCAAATGATGCGGATTCCAGGCCTGCAGGCAGGCGGTTCGAAGGATGCCTTCGTGGCCGTTGGCGGAAAGGCTGTCCGCCAGTCGCCACATCAGGAAAGCTTGACCGGTTTGCCCCTCCCAGGTGGGGGGGGCGGGTTGGAGGCCATTGGTGGTGATCTCCACCCGGCACAGCCAGCGCAAAACTTCCCATGCTGGATGCCCGAAATGAAGATTGAGAGGAAGTGCCGAGACCCGCTGCCATAGCGGTGCACGGACGAGGCTCCCTTTTTCAGGCCAGGGACGGATCAACCCGCCCCCGTGGCGCGCCAGGAGGCGGGGTACGCTCCTCTTCAACCAGCCGCGCAGCAGTTCCGACCCTGAACGGCTGAGGGTGTCCACCGGTTTGCCATCCACCCGGGGCAAGGGCAGGGAGGGCATCCCTCCTTCCCCGGAGAGCATGGCCCGCGCGCAGGCGAGCAACGGCCCGTCGAGGGGGTGAACCCGTGCCGTGGTGCCGGCCAAGTTACCCTCATCCATCCCTTTTTCGCCTCCCAAAGGGCGGGTGTCCCTTTCGGGGCCGCCAACCATTTTCGCCACAACCATTTCGGCGGCCCGTCGGGGCCCATCGCTACAGCATGAAGGTAGAGGCAAGACCGGACAACCCGGGCGATGGCCGGGTTTGGAACCGGGGAAAAATTTGGAAAAATTTTCAATTTACAGCTGGAACATCGGTTTCGGCCGGTTTATAACTCTCCCTTAGCCGGCAGCTGATGCCGTTTGTCATTTACCCGGGCAGGATGCCCGGGGGCGACCCTGGAAGGATCTTTTCACATCATGTTGGCAATCGCACCCGAACTTCCCCGTATCGCTGTTTTCGGCCCCGAGTCTTATTTTTCCGATCGGCGCCATGGCAGCGGCCTCTGGCCCGCGGGTATCAAGTCCGCCGTCGAGGTCGCCGAGGCTGAACCTGTCCTTCTGGGTGACAGGGCTCCGAGCGGTTCGTGGGAAAACACGCTGCGCGACATGACAGGCGTCATACTCGCCGGATACGATGCCCGCGCCCCGCGCGTGCAGGATCTGGAAGAGTGCGCCATCGCCTGCCGCAAGCTGCGGATTCCCACACTGGCCATTGACCATGGCATGCACGCCATGAACTCCGCCTTTGGCGGAACCCTGATGACCGATATCGCCATTGAGGCGCCCGACGCGCTGCAGCACCGTCATCCCCCCGAGCGCGGGTTGCGGCATTCGCTGAGCATCACCCAGGAGAGCCGGCTCTCGCGCCTGTTTGGAGAGGGCGAGGTGATCGTCAACAGCGAGCACCGTCGCTGCATCGGCAAGGTCGCCCGCGCCTTCCGCGTCGGCGCGACGGCCCTCGACGGGATGGTCGAGGCGATCGAAACCTCCCTTGAGGATCCCTGGTGGGCGTTGGGCATCCAGTGGCAACCCGCCTGCTCCACCTCGAGCGGGTTGGATATCCAAGTGTTCCGTTGCATGATCGACTTCGCGAAGGCCCGGCAGAATGGCACCGAGGTCGCCCCGCTCCGAAAGGCTGCCTGACAAGCCTTGAAGGAACAAAAGCAAGGAAGCTTTTGTGCAAAAAAAAGGTCCCCGGGTTTCAACCCGGGGACCTTTTAATTTCCGACGAGGTAAATCAATTACTCGCTGGGGGGCAGGATCACGGTGTCGATCACATGGATGACGCCATTGGAGGTCTTGATGTCGGCCTTGATGACCGCGGCCTTGCCGTTCAGATATACCTTGCCGTCCTTGACGGAGATCTCGACCTTCTTGCCGTTCACAGTCTTGGCGGCCTTGCCGTCGAGCTTGATCGCGTCTTCAGCCATCACCTTGCCGGCGATGACGTGGTAGGTGAGGATAGCGGCCAGGGCCTTCTTGTCCTTGAGAAGCTCCTCAATCTTTTCCTTGCCAACCTTCTCGAAGGCGGCGTCGGTGGGGGCGAAAACAGTGAAGGGCCCCTTGCCCTTGAGGGTGTCAACCAGCTCGGCTGCCTTCACGGCGGCGACGAGGGTCTTGAAGGAACCGGCGCCGACGGCGGTGTCGACGATGTCCTTGGCATCATCAGCCCGAAGGGCGGGAATGGACAGAACGGTAGCGGCAAACGCCGCGCAAAGCGCGCGAGTAAACATGGGAAACCCCTGAATGTGAGTGAAAGTTCAAACAGTCCCGAAAGGACCATAGATTAGTAGGCGGGTTTGAACAAATGTCAAACCTGTGGAGAAGTTTTTGAAAGTTTTCGGATCAGGGAAGGGTGCCAGGCGCATCCCCGCCTGAACGGCTTGTGCTTGTTCCCGGCGCGGATTTGTCGTCTGAAAGGTCCCGGGGCCGGCTGTCAGGCGTGGCCGGGGATGCTGACTCCGCCAAGCCGTTGACTGGCGTTTCGTTGGTTTCGCGGTCGGATTGGGCGGGGGCGGAGCTTTCCCCCGGACGGAACATGCCCGCCAACAGGACCAGGGTCAGGCCCAGGATCAACCCACAAACCGATTGACGGTGAAACATGGCGGCTCGCCTCCGGTGCAAGCCTTGCTTGCTTCGGAGGCCGGTGGGGTGGTCCTTCCCGGATTCCGGCCCTCAACCGACGAATCGGCCCCCGCACAGCCGGCAAAGCCGGAAATGTCGGGGGCCTTGGGGGTGTGGGGCGTTTTCCTAGCGGAAGAAGCCCATCCAGAAGTTGAAGATCTGGGTCCGGTCGGTTTCGGCCTTCACGATCGGGAAGCCGAAGTCGAGGGCGATGGGAACGGGGCCCATCATCGGCACCACCAACCTCAGGCCCACGCCGGCCGAGACGCGGTAAGTGGATATGTCGGAGATGTTCGGCTCCACGGTGCCGCTGTCCACAAAGCCCACCAGGTACGCGTTGTCGTTGGCCATCACGGGGATCTGGTACTCCAGCGAGTTGAGCCACATGAAATCGCCGCCCACCATGTAGCCGTTTTCGTTGGGGCCCACGCCCCTGTACTGGAAGCCGCGGATCGAGCGGAAGCCACCGGCGAAGAAACGCTCGTAAACCGGCGTCTCGTCGCCCGCCCAGGAGAACTGGGTGCGGAACGCCAGCACATGGCGGCCCGACCCGTCGGCGCGCTGGTAGGTGGTGAAGTACTTGTTGAATTCGGCGTTGAACAACGGGAAGGTGTAGGCCCCGAACATCTGCTCGTAGCCGAAGTCCAGCAGCGAGCCCTCGGTGGGGCGCAGCAGGCTGTCCCGGCTGTCCCGCACGAAACCGCCGCGGATGCCGGTCTGGAAGTTGTAACCCTCAACCGAGGTGTAGGCCGAGGGTTCCCAGGGCTGCACATTGAAAACGCCCACATTCTCGACGCGCACCGAGGTATTGAAAGACCAGTACTGGTTCAGCCGGCGTCCCAGCGGGATCTTGCCGCCGTAGCGGTTTTCCTCGTACTCGTTGTACTGCCGGGTGAAGTAGAACGCGTTGGCGCCCAGACTCCATTGGCTGTCGAACAGGAACGGTTCGCGCCAGCTCACGCTGTACCGCTGCAACTGGGTGCCGGGAACCGCCTCGGCGCGGAACTCCTGGCCGCCGCCACGGAAGGCGTTGCCCGTGATCAGGTCCTCGAAACTGGTTGGCAGGCGGGTGATGTCGAAGTTGCGCTCATTGAGCACGATCGAGCCGTTGAGGCCGGCGTCGGAGTTCACGCCCACGCCGAACAGCAGGCTGCCTGTCGTCGTCTCCTGCACCTGGACCAGGATGTCCTTGTAGTCGCTCTCGTTTTCGGGGTCGAGCACCGTCACCGTCGGGTGCACATTCTCATTGGCCTCGAAGATGTTGAGGCGCGTCAAGTTACGCTCGGCCGCACGCAGGTCGGGGTAGGTGAGCACCTGGCCGGGATAAAGCGGAACCTGCCGCAGGATGACATTCTGCTTGGTGCGCTCGTTGCCCACCACCAGCACCTGGCCCACGCGCGCGGGCTGGCGCTCGGAAACCTCGTACTGCAGCCGCACCAGGCCGGGGGCCTCCTGCACATAGACAGGTTGCGGGTTCACGCGGGCCTCGCGGCCCATGTAGCCGATGTAATCCTCGATGCTGCGCTTGTCGGCGTTGATCTTGGCCTCGCTGAAGAACTCGCCGGCCTTCACCTTGCTCAATTGTTCCAGTTGTTCGGGGGGTACGCTCTTGGCGTTGACCACCTGGGGGGCGCCGTGGATGTGGTAGCGCAGGCCCTCGTTGATGTGGAAAACCAGCTCCACTTCCTTGCCGTCGGCCGTGTAGCGCAGCTCGCGGCTCACCTTCACATCCAAAAAGCCGTGGGAGCGGTAATACTCCTCGAGCTTCAGCACATCGTTGTCCGCCATGGCGGAATTGAATTTGCCGCCGAAGGTTCCCAGAAGGGCCTTGCTGGTCTGGACATGGGTCTTCAGCACCGGGCCGGTGACGAAGGATTGCCCCTCGAACGCGACGCCGCCCACCCGCACGATCGGCCCCTCGGTGATGTTGAAGATCACCTCGGTGTCGCCCGGCTCGTGGCCCTTCAGCAACTCGCAACTGGCGAAGGGGCGGCCCATTTCCTGGTAGCGCCGGATGATCGCCTGGCAGGCCAGCTTGTTGGCCACGGGGCTCATCGGCTTGCCCCGGGAGATCATGGTGATCGTTTCGAGTTCGGAGTCCTTCAGGTGCTTGGCGCCGCGGTATTCCACCGACTGCACCACCGACGGGTAATCCCGGATCAGGAAATAGACCAGCACCTTGTTCCCGGCCTGGTTTTCAAGGCGCGGGTCAACGGTGGCGAACTGCTTGGTGGCCATCAGCTTGCGCACATCCTCCTCCACCGAGTGGGCGGAGAACGGCTGGCCGGGCTTCGTCTGCAACTGGTTCAGGATCGACTGCGTGGGCACATGACGGTTGCCCTGGATGATCACATCGCCAACGATGGTCTTCTGGGGGCCGGCATCAGCATTCCGCGGATCGAGCGCGCGGGCGGGACCCGAGAGCGCTTTCGGTGCCGGGGCCCTTTCGGACCCGGATGGAATGCCCGGGCCAGGTGGGAGGGAGGGCGGCTGCGCCACCAGGCGCGTTTCCCCGCCGGCCAGCGCCCAGGCGATGGCAAACGCCTGGGTGAGTTGAACCCACCCGCGAACGCGCGATTTTCCGCCTGTGGGCTTGTTGCCAGCCATGCCGTGCCTGCTTCCCCCGCCCCGGACGCGAGTCGTCCGAGGTGGCGGGGCAATAGGTCCATCCGGTCGGGCATGTCAAGGCCATCAACGCCAACCGGCGGATTTTCATTCAAGTTTGGCGGCGGAGCCTTTTTTGACGGTGCTTTTTCAGCGCGGCGTGCCCTGCGTGGGCCACCTGTCCTTGTCCATCCGCATGGGGTTGTCACCATAAACGCTGGGGCCAAAGGTCTGATTTATGGCGGGCTATTTTTGCTAAATTGTCCAAATGCCCCTTTTTGGCGTAATTGCTTTTGGGAATTTTCGGGCCTGGAGAGATTTGAATGACTTCCCGAACCGTGTTGGTGACTGGTGCGACGGGGTGCGTGGGCAGCCATGTGGTGGAGGCCCTGTGCGCCCGAGGCGACAAGGTTCGGGTTCTGGTGCGTGATCCCAAGGCGGAGATGCCTTGGGCCAAGGGGCTGGCTGTCGAGGTGATTCAGGGTGATTTGACAAACCCTGATGCCCTGCGCCAGGCCGCCACCGGGGTGGATGAGGTGGTCCACTGCGCTGCCAAGGTGGGTGACTGGGGGCCTCTGGAGGAATACCGGCAGGCCAATGTGGAAGGTCTGCGTCACCTGCTAGAGGCA